>Ga0209580_10000054_pt1 | contig 118931 bp, 104 predicted proteins | sample Coa_R1_5_FD_187153 | JGI IMG/M metagenome (GOLD analysis project Ga0209580, IMG submission 187153) | Surface soil microbial communities from Centralia Pennsylvania, which are recovering from an underground coalmine fire - Coalmine... | ecosystem: Environmental > Terrestrial > Soil >... | reverse complement strand
TGATCGCATCCAGGCAGTCCAGCCCCGGCATGTCGTAATCTAGGAGCACCACGTCGGGTTCAGTGACGACGGTTTGCTCGGCGGCGTCGAGCCCGTTCGCCGCTTCTCCGACAACGACAATCTGGCCGTTGTTACCGAAGAGACTTTTGATTCCTTCGCGGAACAGCGTCGTGTCGTCCGCGATCAGAACTTTGATCGACATGCCCTCTCCTCGGAGTTCTTGGAAGAGGCACAATTGCGCTTCGCGGGACCGCTGCGGTGTGGTCAAGAAGCCCTTAAGGAGGGTTTCCGAGCGTCCTGTGCGTTCCTGCGCGCGAGCGGGTATTTCCCCGGACTCCTTCGAAGAAACGGCACGACCGATCGGATGGCAAAATCGCGTCTGGACAGCCGCCGCGGGGAGAGAGCGGTGCCGTCGCACTCCGGAGCGACCAGCATGCGACCGCCCGTCTTGGCCGGCGAACATACGTATGTGTCGCGCTTCGGCTCCAACAACAACGGTGAGAGAACCGGCTCATCCCGCCTGTGGATAACCTCGCTTACCGATCGAACTAGTTCAACTGAACGAAGGACCGTTTACCGCTGCAATGAATCCCAAGTTTAGCGTGTGAAACCTTGTTTAGCGTGTGAAATCTCATGTGGTAGCGCCGCCCTGCAGAACTACCTAATTGTGGGCACGGCGGTGTAATCGGGTCTTGTAGTTCACGGCTAGGGCCAGCGCGACTTGAGGGTGCCGGAGCCGATGAAAATGTCACCGTACCGAACCGCGCTGCTCGTGGTTTGTTTTTCCCTTGGCCCAATTGCGGGAAGTCTTGCGTTCACCGGCGGCCTGTCCTGGCTCGGTTTCCCGCACGCTCCGAGACCCGATGAAACCTTAGGTTCGTCGGCGCTTGCCACGCCTACGCTCGCCGCGCCGGGGAGTGATCGTGGGTCATCCGTCCGACGGCAATTGGTGCGCCGGCACCTCGCCGCCGCGGCCAAAGCGCTCGGCGCCGGTGATCTGCTTGGCGCTCAAAATGAATACTTGACGATTCTGCTGTCAATCGATCCGGGCAACAACGACGCCTTGCGCAGTCTTGTTACGGTCCGCCGGCGGTGGACCCACGACGATCCCGCTGCGCTTCGGCGGGACGCCGGCACCTACCGTCGAGCGATCACGGACCGGACCGAAACGAAGGAACACTACTCACCTCAGGCACTGGAGATCCTTGCCGATGCCAGTCTGCGGGCCGCGGACGAAATAGAAAGAAGCCGGAAACTGCCGACGGGTGGCGCAGGACACGGCGTACCGGCGAGTGCGTCAAATGATGGTCTGCCCTCTATCCGCTGCGCCGGTGCCGTGTTGCCTTCTTGCCGTCCGGCAGGCACGAGGTCAGACGCTGCGAGCTACACCAAGCCGTCCACTTGGACAACCCCGGCCACAGGGCGCACGGACCCGGCGCCGGTGGTGCGGTCAGGCGGGACATCGGAGGAAGGCAGCCGGCCGGGAGTCGGCAGCCCTGCGCGGACCCCAGGAACGGCGGCCGGCGCCAGCGACCCCAGCGTCGTTCCCGACGATGGGGCGAGCGCGGACGGCAATCAAGTACCGGGCAGTTCCGGGGATGGCGGCGGAGACGCTCCGGCCCAGAGCGAACACCCATTGCGGTAAGTCCCCTACCGCGTCCTCCGATTGCGTCTGGACTTTCATGTTTTTGAGATGAGCCGTCGGTCAATCTGCAACGACAGCTCTCTCGGCGGTGGCTCACGCGCCCGCCTCAGCGCGCTTGGGTCTCGGCGTCGACCAGCACGCTGCGGACAACATCTCCTGCAAGGGAGGACGGCGAGGGTCTCCACGTCCAGCTATTATTCAATCTAAAGTTCCAAACCGCCGCCGTGCCGACTCCGATGAGATTAGAGAGGAGGTAGGGCACGCCGGCCGTCGTCAGCAAGAACAGCAGAAGGAGCTGAAGGGCCGAGGAAGCTCCGGTCACGATCCAATAGCGCACATACCGGTCGGCTTTCGTCTGCAGCGACCGTGACCGCTGGTCTCTCCACGTGAACGCGTCGTTGAGTACAAAGTTCCACGTGGTCGCCGCCACGGTAGCGGCGGCTCCGGCCATGACATAATGGATCCCTCGCGTAGCCAGCGCCCAGAGCACCCCCATATTGACCAACACGCCGCTACCGCCGACGAGGCAGAAACGCAAGATTCGCAGGTCATCGGGTTGCACGGTCACAAGCCGCAGCAAGTGTATCGCATACTCCCACTGTTGGCGCATGCTGAGCTTGGTCGCGCCGGCCTGTCTCGCGTGAAAACGGTACGGCACTTCCGCCACACGACGCAAACGGCCTCGGACAAGAATTTCCAACAGAATCTTGTAGCCGAGCGGCTTGAGTGGGACGCCTCGAACCGCGTCGGCCCTCACGACAAAAAACCCCGACATCGGGTCCGAAACGAGGCGTGCCCGGGCGAGCAAACCGCGCGCGAGCAGCGTCGCCGCGCGTGACGCCAGCCGCCGCGCCACCGGGAATTCCCCGTAGTCCCCACCGGGAACGCTTCGGCTGGCCACCACCAGATCGGCGCCGGTCCGTTCGAGCGCCTCCAACAGGGCGGGAATTACTTCTGGTGGATGCTGAAGATCGGCGTCCAGGACACAGAGGACATCGCCTCTAGCGCGCTCGACACCCTCAACAATGGCCGTCGCCAATCCGGATCGGCTTGCTCGATGAACAAGAACAATCTGCGGGCATCGCCGGGCCTGATCCGCGATCTCGGCGTCGGTCCCGTCGGTACTGTCATCAATAAAGAGGAGTTCGTGCGCGGTTCCGTCGAGAGCGCGCTCCACTCGGTCAACCAACGGGGCGATGTTCGCGCGCTCATTGTACGTGGGTAGAATGACCGACAACCGCATGCCTCTACGACCTCCGCACGAACGAACTCCAAGAGCCCACTACCATCGAGCGGGTGCCCGCGTGACTAGACGACAAGTTCCATAAATCACCAAAGTAGCGGTCCCACTTTTCTGGCAGATTTTTGACACCGGCGACTGGATATACTGCCATCTCTCCGAAATACACCTTCCCTGCGTCGTAGAGATCGACTCGCAGAAAGTCAAGTCCATCACTCAGCGTCTCCGCACATTCAATCAGCCCGTCAAGATGCTGGGGACGGGGGACTCCTCCAATTGGTTCGTATCCCGTCGTTAGGTCAAGCCTGTCCCAGGACCTCCTGTAGTAATCCTTCCGTTGATCAGCATCAACCTGAACCATCTGGACACGTCCGTCGAACACGAAGAATCTATAGTTCATCGGCGTTGGTCCGCTTCCGTCGCTAATGAATTCCTCAGCGATGATGCGGGGTTCAATGTCTTTGTATGCCCACTCCCGGGCGTCCCGGTAGTAGTAATTGCAATTCAACCAAGAGACGCACTTCGCAATCACATCTCTCCGGTCGACGCACGCCTTGTCGGGCACGAGGTAGTTGAAACGGCAGCCGTGAGTAGCCTTGATCACAAACCGATCGGGAAGACTGTCAAAGGGAATGTCCGCGGGGGCCTTCGTAACCCAGTACAGCCGGGGCAACACGTGGTCGCCGACTCTCTCCCTGACATAATCACGAACCGCATACTTGTCCTGCAGGGTCGTGAGGATCGGTCTTCGGTCGAATACCATGCGATGGAGCACTTTCTCGTTGAAGGTCTTCGGGCGCACGAGGTTCGGATAGACCCCAAACCTTCTCTTGTGCCTCCGCATGGCAGAAAATGCGATGGCCGCAGGCTCTGGCACCACCGCATTGATGGTGCGCTCAAGCACTCGCCGGAACGTTCCCCCTGAGACCCCAGCCCATCCCACGATGTGTGCGTACGGCAACAAGCCAAAGGCAGGCGTCACCCGACGCAACTCACCCTCCGTTGTGGATCGTGAAGAAGTCGAGGGCCCAGACACTGTTGAACGTAGCTCCCCGAATGGTCGAACGATACGCATACGGAAAGGCGGGGGCAAACAGCGGTACGTACGGACCGATGTCCGCAAGCTGCCGCTGAGTTTCGCGATACAGTGCGACCCGCTTACGGGGATCAACTTCAGACGCCGCCCTCCGCCCCATCTCGGCCAATGCGCGTGCCGCGGGGCTCGTGTCCCCTGACCATCCAGCCGCATTGGCGACCGCGCCCCCCGGTAGATACGGCGGTAGAAAATCGCTGGCGTCCGGGTAGTCGGCGCGCCACGGCGAAACGGCGATTGGGCTCCGGCCGCCGTTGATTTGTGGGATCGCTACGCTGGCCGGAAGCCCATTCATCTCCAACATGATGCCGACACCGGCGAGATCCGATTGAACCTTCTGCGCGAGGATGCCGATCTGGACACCGCCGACAACGCGATCGCTCGCGTACACGAAGCGTCCTCTGATCTCTCCGGCAGCGACCTCTCGCAAAAGCGCCTGCGCCTTTGCGTGGTCGGTCTTTGGCGCCTCCCGGGAGTCGAGGGCTTCCGGGAAGTTGGGCGGAACGACCCCTGCCAATCGCACTGCGCCAGCGCCGGCGATCTTCATAATCCCGTCATAATCCAATGCGTACCGGACCGCCTGCTGCACTTTCGGGTTGGAGAGCGGCCCACCTACGTCGGGCTGCTGATTCATAGTGATGTAAAAAGTCAGGGCGACTTGGCTCGATTTCACCACCACGCCGGTTATCTGTCTGAGCGCCTGCACCTGATCCTGGAGGATCCCCGTCGTGATATCGATGTCGCCCCGCTCCAGCAGGAGTGGATGGGTTGCCGCCTCGGGGATATTGCGAATGACCACGCGGTCAAGCGGCGGCGCGCCGCGCCAGTGGTTTGGGTTCTTGACGAGCACGACCTCCTGGTTGGGAACATAACCGGCGAGCACAAACGCTCCACTGCCCGCAGAATGGGTGTTCAAGTATGCCTCGGCTCCATCTTTGTTGGCGGCATCGAGATCCGCATTGCCCCCGTGCTCTACGACGACTGCGCGGTCAAGGATACCGAGGCTGGGACTAGAGAGAATGTGCACGAGGCCCGGCTTCGGTTCCGCCAATCTGATGACGACGGTGTAGGGGCTGGATGCTTCCACCTCCTCGACGCCGTCAAGAAAAAACGCCGGGCTTCCTTTGAGTCTGCTCACTCGGTCCAAGGACCATTTCACGTCGTGCGAGGTTACTGGATTGCCACTGGCGAATTTGGCATCCGGGCGCAAAGCAAAGGTGTATGTCTTGCCGTTCGACGATATCGCCCAGCGGACTGCCAGTGAGGGTTTCGGATCCCTCAGATCTTGTCCCTCGAACGTGACCAGGGAATCGTACGTGGCGTGATCGACCATCTGGCTCGTCGCATGGAACTGCCGGGCCGGGTCGAGCGTTGGAAGTGAGAAATTGGTTGCGACGATGAGTACTCGCTCCCGGCTCTGCGCTGCAGCAGTCGTTACCCTTTCACCGGGTGCCCACGCGGCCGAGGCGGTTGCAGCACCGACGAATCTCAGGAAAGTCCGTCGATCGATCACGACCCCGCCCCCCCCGATCACTGCGAAATGCGCGTTCCAAGCTTATCAGGGACACTGTTTGAGAACAATGACCTGCCTGTGATGGACGTATTGCGCAAAGGAACGAATCTTTTGAGGCGGCATCTGACATTCTTCCGGGTGCACTGATAACCACGGCCCTCCGTGCGGACGCCCCAGACCGACCGGACGAACGTTCGTTTGGGCGGCGTTTTTTCGATTGGTCCTCGTGCTATAAATGGGACTTTTGTCCCGTCGCCGTCTCGTCGGCGACGCGGATGATGCGATCAGTACAATCGCGCTTGCTTCCGGGCTCACCCCTGATTGCAGGTAGGTTACACAACGCCTGGAGGAGCGGCGATGCTTAAGACTGACGCCTTGTGTCGCCAACACGCTGTCCTCCTCCTTAACTATTGGGGCGGCATTAACCTAGAATATCTCCATAGACACTCCCTATCCAACTCGTGTCTCTCACTTTGCCCCTCAGCACTGCACGGACGCGACCATCGTCGCAGCATTCGCCGGGCTCCTCAAGAGATTCATTCACCTTCATCCGGACGAGGGCAGGAGGACATCCTATTCCGAACAAAGGCACTTCGCCACCGAGTATGAAGGCGAGTATACGGGGGGTGAGGTGCCTCGGGTGCCGCTTGCCTTGGCCCGTTGCCCGTAGCACACATCGTGGGATGGGGTCTCAGAGGCAAAGTCCGGCGAGCGCTTGAGCGTACTATCGATGCGGTGGTGCCGGAGCCTGCGGCCATTGCATGGTCCGCCATGAGAAAGCACAAGAGACGGTTTGGGGTCTACCCCAACCTCATTCGCCCGAAGACCTTCAACGAAAAGGTGCTCTACCGCATGGTGTTCGACCGGAGGCCGCTCCTGACCAGACTGCAGGATAAGTATGCGGCGCGTGACTATGTCCGCGAAAGGGTCGGTGAATACGTTCTTCCTCAACTGTACTGGGTCACGAAGACCCCGGCAGACATTCCGTTCGACGATCTTCCTGATAAGTTCGTGGTCAAAGCCACTCACGGTCGCGGTTGGAACTATTTCGTCCGCGACAAGGCAACGGCCAATCGGCAAGATGTGATCAAGACGTGCACCGCCTGGCTAAGTTGGAACTACTACGACAGGAATCGGGAATGGGCCTACAAACACATCGAACCGCGCATCATCGTGGAAGAGTTCATTAGCGATGGCACCGGACTGACGCCGATGGACTACAAGTTCTACGTATTTGGCGGACGGGTCCAGATGATTCAGGTTGATACTGACAGATTTGTGGATCAACGGCGAGATCACTACCGGAGGTCCTGGGAACGATTTGACCTAACGACGGGATACAAACCAATTGGAGGAGTGCCGCGTCCAAGGCATCTTGACGGGCTGATCGCATGTGCGGAGACGCTTGGTGGTGGGCTTGACTTCCTGCGAGTCGATCTCTACGACGCAGGGAAAATGTATTTTGGAGAGATGACCGTATACCCCGTCGCGGGTGTCAAAATTTTCGCCCCAGAGACATGGAACCGCCACTTTGGCGACTTGTGGGACTTGTCGCTTGGACGAAGCGGTGTGCAGAGTCAGCACGGCGATGAGATGAGGAACGAAGCCGTCGAACAATCCTGACCGGCCGCCCTCCCGTTATCAATGCGTTATCAGAAACGCCGGATCGTGAGGCGACCGTGACCTTCGGCGCGCTGCGCCACCTTCAGCGCTACGCTTTGTCTGTTAACGAAAATCGACCGTCACCTTGGCGGCGCTTTCGCGCGATTCTCCGGCTCGCTCGCGCAAACGCTCCCTCAATGGATCGGCGCCCACACACTGCTCGTCGATCAGGAGTGGACGCTGCGGCAGAACCGCCGGCTCACTCGGCTCCTGCAGGAGGCGAAACTCCGCTATCCCACGCGCCACCCTCGTCGCCTCAAAGCTCCCGCTGGAGAATCTGCACACCGCCATCGCCGAGCCGATCGCTTCATAATGCCACCTTCTTTGACCGCCTGGCCCGTACCACATCAACGCGGAGCGCAGCGATCTCCTTCTTACCCAGCGTAATTTGCCATGGCATCCCTTTGGCGACCTGAGTGCCCTGGAGACGTCCGGCTCGCAGCCATTGATAGATAGTACCTTTGTACACGCCGAGGGTTGTCGCCGCCCCCTGCACTGAATAGCTGCCGTCCTCCCAGCGTAGCGGGACCGTCGCCGTTGCCTTGACACGGATCGCCGGGATACCCCACTGCTTGCGCAGCCGGTAGATCAACGGGCCGGTGAAAGGCCGGCCCCAGGCAGTCCGTAAGCCCTCGTCATTAAGAGCCGCCGCGATCGCATCGTCCATTTTCTGCGCGGCGTTGAGGGCCCGGATGCGATCCTCAAGCTCTTGTCGGTGGGCATGATGAGTGTACGCGCCCACGCTCCGAATCAGCCAGTGCTCGCTCGTGGCTCCGGTGCGCCAGTTGATCTGAAACCAAACCTTGCCCGGCTCCCGGCGCTGGTCGAGGATCACCGTGTCGATCAGAAGCCGGAGAATGTGCTTTCGGTCTGACGGTGTGGTCGTCGACGCCGTCCAGACCGCGGGGAGATTTTCGGCGAGCGCAAGAATCTCTTGGCGGTCGGCAGGCGTCACGGTGATTTGATGCCGGTGGGCCCAGGTTTCGTACTCATGCTCGATTTGCTCTGCTGCGCGCAGCTTCTCTTCCCAGAGTCCCTCAAGCGTGCGAGCGACCAGCCGATTCTCAGGCTCCACCGCATCATACTGGCGACGCGCTCGTTCGGCTTCATACCGGGCGCGCTCACGTCGGAGTTGCCATTGTTTGCGCAGCAGCGCATCCTCGTGCTGGACTTGCTCGAGCGCCGCCAGCGCGATGTGAAGCCGGTCCGGTGCCAACGCCTCCAAGAGTAACCGCTCCACTTCCGCATCAAGTCCCAAGGCACGGACTTCCTGACAGTGACCGGCCACGCCGTTGTGTTCGTGCGTATAGGTGCAGGTGTAGACGGGATACTCGCCGTGCGAGCCGGAGTAGCGTAGCCGCATCCGGGCGCCGCAATGCGCACAGACGGCAATGCCTTGCAGCAGCGCATGTCCCTTCCGGGGCGGACCGATACGGTTCACACGATACCGCGCCTGGTTGCGCAACAACTGCTTTTGAATGGCGACAAAGACCTCCCAGGCGATGTAAGCGGGATAGCGGTTGTGTAGCACCACGGGCCAGTCCTCTATCGGCCGGCGGACGATGCCGGTGTGCGGATGTCCCGCTCTACGCTTGGCTGGGACGGTGACGCTTTGCCCGTAGACGTACGCGCCCGCGTAGGCGGGATTCTTGAGGGTCCGGACAGTCGCGCTACTCGTCGCGGGGGCCCAGACAATATCGTGCGGGGCTGGTCCTTGCAATGGACGCGCCGGCAACGACAAGTCATGCCGGCGCAGGTACCGGGTCACCGCCTTGGCAGTGCCGAGCTCTTGGAATTTCTCGAACACGACCCGGATGCGGCCCTGGATCTCCTCGTCCGGGCTGAGGATGACCTCGCCGCTGCGTGTTCGGGCCAGCCCGGCCGGCAGTGGCAGCGGTAGCTCCCCGCGCTCGGCTTTGTGACGCTCGCCGGCATGCAGCCGGAGCTTCAGGTGATGGAGCTCCGCTTCGCTCATCATGCCCGACAGTCCCAAGAGCAACCGATCGTGGTACGTCCGCGGATCGTAGAGCCGCTCGCTGTCGGCGATGAGCGTGCCGAAAACGGAGCACAGCTCGAGGAGTTGATACCAATCGCTGTTGTTCCGGGCGAGCCGGGAGGCGTCCATGCTGATGACCAGCCCGACGCGCATCAAACCGATCTCCGCCAGTAGGTGCTGAAAGCCCGCCCGCGCCTCGGCTGATGCCCCCGACTTGCCGAGATCGTCGTCGATCGTCTGGACGCGTTCGCGCGGCCAGCCGAGCCGAACGGCACGTTCGACCAATCGGTACTGGAGGTCAGTGCTTTCTGTATGTCGGGTGACCTGGCTTACGGACGACTGGCGCACGTAGACGTACGCCAGTTTCGCCCGATGCTCGATTGTCGCTTTGGCCGTATCGCCGTCAAGGGTGATCACCGGGTGTCTCCTCTCTCTGGCACGGTCGGGTGCGGATGCGGCGAATCAGAAGCGCCAGTCGCTGCGCGATCTGAGTGCGGCGATCGGCGTCCAGTTGAAGCCAGATCTGAGGGGGACGAGAGAGCGGACGTTGCTGCGGTAGAGGGTCGGCCAGAGCGGGGTACGACGTCGCGGGACACCTCCTCGGCCGCGCTAATCAGCGACCGGACGTACCGCGCGACCGGGAGAAGAGTTCGGACCGAGACCCAGGGCACCTCGGATGACCGGCCCGCCTGCGGCAAGAGGGTCTCGAGATCCGTGGCCGCCCGCGGAATGGTGCGGAGTCCGCCATCAGGGAGCCGGACGAGCAACCGGGCATTCTCGTCCCTTGAAGCAGGGCGCACTACGTGAAACGTCTGACCAAAGAAAGGGTGTTGCGGGTCAGTGACCGTGATCGAGGAAGCTAACCGATCAAGCTGTGGGGCATCGCGTCGTGCTTGGCGACCCCACAGTCGCGGACGCGATCCTGGATCGGTTGGTGCATCACGCGCACAAACTTAACCTCAAAGGCGAATCTATGCGCAAGGTCTTAGCCGGCACCAAATCAAACCATGGAGGAGACAACGAAACGTCACGCCGTCACTGACGCTCCGCGGGCTGGTCGGAATCCACTGGAACTGGTGGACGATTTCAACTTGGAATCGCTGGACGAATAACCGGAATCGCTGGACGAATTCATCGGAATACGCAACCACGGGCGGGTCATGCGACCTCGCCACCGGGGTGGTACGCTTTTCGACCGACGAAATTGGTACAGTTTTCGCCGGTTAAATTGGTACAGTTTTGGAGCATTGACAACATTGCCCAAGGACCCAGGCGGTGTGCGATGAATCCGGGTCTACGACTCGGAAGGTAGGTGAGGTGTCTCTCAAGCGGCGACTGGTCGCTGTGCTTCGGCGGTGATCAGTTTGACTGAACCGGGTGATCGGTAATTTGCGAAACAGGCGTTCGGAATGACGCGAACTGGGCGTTGGAATTCCGCGAAATCCGCACGAGGGGAGCTACGGATGCAAAGGCGAGACTTTTTGAAGATCGCCGCTGTGGCGACTGGCAGCGCGGTGATCTGTGTGACCTGGCCGCTTCGGAGTTTGGTTTGGCGGCTGATCCTTCCTGTGTTGCAAGAGGCCCCCCCAGGCCAGCTCGGTCAACAAACCCTGCAATCCTTGCTGGCGGCGACCGAGGCACTGATCGACTACCCGGTCGAATTGAACCACTATGCGGACTTCTTCCGCTGGCGGGCGGAACATCTCCCGGGCCACAAGGCATTATACGATCGATTTGCGACGGTAGTGGACGGCGCGGCGAGACGACTGGACGGGTGCGCGTTTGTCGCGTGCAACAAGGGAACGCGTCAGCGGATCCTGACTATGGCCTTCAAAGTCCGCCATGTCCAGGGAAGAGTGAGCCGGCTGCGCGTAGCGATTCTCGAGAGAGACTGGCTCTTGTTCGATCAGTACGTTGTCCGCCCCACCATGTCCTTGTTTGCCAGGACCGACGTGTGGCGTCTCGTTGGCTATCCAGCGTGGCCCGGAACCCCACGGGGATTGAACTACCTTCGGAAGACAGCCCTGCGGGGCGAAGCGGCAAGATGAGCAAGCGCACTGTCGCTGTTGTAGGATCGGGGATTGTGGGAACGGCCATGGCATATCTACTCACGCGCAACGGCTACCAAGTTGACATCTTCGAAAAAGGACCGGGATATCCGTATCCTCCCAGCACTAGATTTCAGGAAGAAATCCTCTACGGGTACGAGAATCCTGCCTATCGCCTGCAGCCGGATTTGCAGAATCTGACCGTCTCAGGCGACTACCCAGGCGATCTCGATAAAGAGCGCGCACTTAGAGTGGGGGGGACAGCTACGCATTGGGGGGCTGAGACTCCCCGAATGCACCCCGGCGACTTCGCCACACGGAGTCGCTACGGGTTCGGGGACGATTGGGCATTGACGTACGACGATTTAGAGCCTTACTACTGCGAGGCTGAGCGCTTGCTGGGAGTTTCGGGAACCGACGCCGATAACCCATTCGCTCCTCGGCGTTCCCGCCCCTACCCACTGCCGCCCTTTGAGTTGACGGATGATGATCGCTTCTTTGCCGAACGGCTTCACGAGCACGGTATAGTGCTGCATACGACACCACAAGCCAGAACCCGCCACCCGTACGAGCAGAGACCCGCGTGTATGAACTTCGGGGCATGTGAAGTCTGCCCGATCGGCGCGCGGTACCATCCTAACTATCACCTTGGCCAGATCGTGGCCACTGGTTTATGCCGACTCCATGCGAATACGTCGGTCAGGCGACTAATCGCGGACAAGGCCGGCCGCGTACGGGGGCTAGTCTATCAGCCCAACGATGCCTTGAAAGAGCGCGAACTCGGGGCGAATGTCATCATCGTTGCCGCCGGTGCCATTGAATCCGCGCGTTTGCTGCTGCTCTCCTCGCTAGATCGCCATTCCGACGGAATACAGTTCGGACCGCACCTGGGGCAGAATCTGATGCTCCACCACGCTTGGTACGGCCGTTTCCGTTATAAGGATGCCCTTTCCCCGAAAAGTCTCGGTCCGCAGACCGGGACGAGCCACCAGTTTCTGGATCCGCCGGGGCGCGGAAGACACGGGGGCATTAAGGTAAATTTCTCAGACGATTTTTCCGTGAGTCAAAACAATCCGCCGATCGAGAACGCGGAGGAGGCAACGTCAACAGAGATTGTCGAACGTTTTCGCGAAATGCGGCATTGGCGGACCATCGGTCTGCAGGGCGAGACAACGCCGAGTCCTCGAAAGTTTGTCACACTCTCCCAGCTACACGATCGCTTCGGAGATCCCTTCGCCCATGTCCACTACGAGTCCACCGAGTTTGATCATGAGACGTATCGTTTCGCTCGACAGGTTTTCGGGAAATTTGCCGCCGGCACCAACGCTCAGCACAAAGAGTTGCAGAGGTTCGAGTATTACTTATCGAATGCTCATCATATGGGTACGTGCCGCATGGGTCCCGATTTGCGAGATGGCGTGGTTGACAGATTCGGGAGAGTTCATGGAACTCCTAACTTGTTTGTTATCGGGGGCAGTTGCTTCGCGAGTAGCGGTGCCCTTCAACCGACCTTGACCATGGTTGCATTAGCCGTTCGCTCCTCCGTCCACATTATCCATCAAGCGTTGTAATGAGTAGGGTCAGGCCGGCGGGACATCAACTTTGGGACTCCCGTTTGAGGCATTGTTTGAGCGTCCTGATGCTAGCCCTAGTCTTTAGCATTTCATATACTCAACTCCCCTTGTACGCTGAGAACCAAAATGAGTATTTCCTCCGTGGTCTCGCAAGAACGGGCTTCGGGTTGCTTCAGCATGATTGGTTGGCGCATACTGCGGACGTTACACCGGCCTTTAGCCTGATGGTCGAGTGGACGTATCACTACCTCCACCGACGGGGATTCTATCTCGAGTTCATACTCGTACTTGGCGTCTATATATACAGTTTGCTCGGCATTGCATCATCGCTCTATGGCATCAACCGATCACGGACTCAGTATCTTACCTATCTGGCCCTAGTCGTACTCCTATTCTCGCCGCTTCTAGACTACCTCCCTCCGAGAATATTTGGCTTCACCCTCGCGGCTGTAGTCTACGATGGGGTCGGGTACGAAGGTATCTTGCGCCATTACTTGCAACCCAGTTCATTTGGCGCGTTGCTACTCTTGTCGATCTACCTGTTTCTCGGTGGCAAACCTCTGCTTGCAGTTGTGTCATCGTCCCTGGCTGCAGTATTTCACCCAGTCTATCTCTTGCCTGCCGGAGTGCTCACAATCTCGTATCTGCTAACGCTGGCCCGTCGCGGCGAGAGTTTGAGAAACGTACTCGGCGTGGGCGCGTGTGCTCTGGGTGTTGCTCTGCCCATCATCGTGTACACGTACGTCGTCTTCCGTCCCACTTCACCGGATACTTGGAAGGCAGCTTCGGCGATCTTCGTGCACTTTGCGGTTGCTGCGCATGCTGTTCCTCGGTTCTGGTTGGGCCCCGTCGTCTTGATAAAGGCTGCGATTGTTCTCATTGCGCTGTATGCGATCCGACGCACCGAACTCTTTCTACCGATGTTGCTGTTACTCGTAACGGCCGTGGGCCTCACGACTATCCAAATGCTGTCCGGAAGCGATGCCTTGGCGGTCTTCTTGCCCTGGCGCCTTTCGGTCGTTCTGGTGCCCCTCGCTTCGTCTGTTATCCTCGCTCTAGTCGTGTCCCGGTTAGTCAGCGGACTCGAGAAGTGGCGTCCAGGGCGCGAGCATGTTCTCGTAGAACTCAGCATGTTAACGCTGGGGGTGCTCATCGGGGCTGGTGTAGTCATGACGATTCAATCGTTTAGGTCACCGATAGAGGACGGAAGCGGCGAGGTGATGAGATTCGTCAGTGCCCACAAATCCTCGGAGGATACGTATCTCGTGCCTTTCGATGCAAGGGACTGGTTCCTCTTCGAGAAGTTCCGCCTGGACACCGGTGCTCCTACTTTCGTCGATCACAGGTTGGTTCCAAAAAAGGACACAGACGTCATCGAGTGGTACAAGAGAGTGCGCTTAGCAGAGGCTTTTTACGAGGCCGGCGGCGAAGCCCGGTGTCAGCTGTCGCGGACGTTGTTCGCCGACTACAAGATCACGCATGTGATCCTGAAGATCGACGACGCCGGAGGCTGCAGCGACTGGAAGTTGTTGTTCAAGGATCAGCGGTATGCACTTGTGGCGGTTCCCCCCAGCGCAACGTCCCGAAAGCGGTGACAGCGGAAGACTTCCCAGAAACGACGGGAGCGCTCTTTAACATCTTTGCTACAACGATTCGGGGTGCCAGCAAGGAATAACGACACGACGGATCAATTCAAACCGTGATGCCCGTCCTCCCGTTAGCCTCTTCGACCTCCACAGGAATCTGCCTGACGAAACAAAACATTCGGATGGCGATCGGAAGATTGAACGCCGGGAATTCGGCCCATATCCGGTTGGTGAGGCGCCAAGGAGATCGGCAGGGTGACACCGGAAATCCGCGCGCGGGCGGCGGTCCGTCGCAGGGACTTCGTGGCAGGCTTTCTGGCGGGGGCCCTGTTACTTCGCGTTGGAAAGCACGCCACAGAGCCTGCGGTCACAGAGGCGCCAGAGCGTACCGGCGTGGAAGGTGATCTAGAACAATCGCAGCTCCACCCGGCGCAGGCGGACCTGACGACTTCCGGCCTCAAAGGCCGCGCCTTCTTTGTCTACAATGGGAACCCCATATACCTCGTCGGAATCGATGCGCAAGAGCTCGTGGCAGATCCTGCGTACGATTATCCTTCCGTCCTCGATCGTCTCCAAGTATACCGGATAAACAAATTGCGGATTTGGACCGATGCGTGGTTCGTGGGAGTACGGGGATTCCGGCCGTGGACCTACGATGTTCGGACGGGCCGCTTTAATCTTGACGTGTGGAATGACGAGTACTGGACACGGCTTCGGTCGTTTGCCGCTGCGGCCCTCGCCCGCGATATTATCGTCGAGGTGTCCATTTTCGACGCGTACCCTGCTGACTCCGGCCCGAAGGGATGGTGGTTCAATCCCTTTTACCGTCAGGCGTGGAACAAGGACTTCAACAGCAACGGGGCGTTCTCAACGAATTCCTCGGGCAATTTCTATCCCGAGTTCTACAGCCTCGATGGTATCGAGCGCTCGTCAAGCGGCAAGACTCTCCGCGACTATCAACAGGCCTTGGTCGACAAAGTCATCGCTACGTTCAACCCATTCCCGAACGTGTATTTTGAGATCGACAACGAATTCGGTTTGGGAGGCAATCAAGACGCTGTACATCCTTGGCAAGAATACTGGGCAAAATATGTGAGCCAGCGCTCCGGCAAAGTCGTCGATGTCCATGCGGGTGGTGACGATCGCTTTGCCCACTACTATTGGGACCTGCCCTATGTCGGCGGCATTGATTTCCACTTGTACGAACAGAATCCAGACAAAATCTCATTGCTTCTACACAGTTCGCAGAGGAAGGGCAAGTTTCTGCAGTGCAATGAGTCGTACGCGTGGTACTTGGGCAACTCGGTGAACGCGAAGTTGCTGGATAACGCCACACGCGCGGCCTGGGGATGGTTCGTGTCCGGCGGTTACTACGGATTCTACAATGGCCACCGCACACAATACTCCGGCTGGGATCTCATGGCCAGGCGCGCGAAGATTCTGCACGATCTCGCCGATACGGTTCAATGGTGGCGGATGTCACCGGTCGACAGCTCCGGCGGAGAGTACGACGCGTTGGTGTCCTGGGGTCCGACGCCTCACTGGCAGGTCCTGGCGAGTCCCCCATCCCAATATGTCGTCTATTATTGGGACGACGGCAGGGAAAGGCCGACTGCGAAGGGAGCGCTCATCCAGCTTCCACAAGGCGTTTACCAGTATAGTTGGTATGATCCCACCAGCGGTGACGGGATGGCTAGCGGCGTCGTGACAAGTCGAGGCGGTCGAACACGGATTGTTGCCCCCCCGCCGACATGGGACAGAAATGTGGGCGCGGTGCTCGTGGTCAAAAGAACCCAGTAGGATTAAGGCTTTCCAACTGTCCGCCGCCTACGCATGCTCCCCGTCCCCTTTACTGAGACTCGTCTGCCCTTGTGATCTCGTATAGCTCGACCGGTGGGCGTTCATATATCAGCTTGAAGTGATTTTGGAAGAACTTATCTTCCTGTAGGTGGTCTTGCCCCCGGACCCGTAGCAGATAATCGGCGCCTAGGGATCGGAGTGTCTGATAGAACCCGTGGTTGTCCCCAAGGTCGGCCAGGATGAGTGCGGAGCGAGCGGCGCCAAACTCCGGCATGATAAAAGTACCATCGACGAAGTAGGCCATGGTGGCAGCCCGAAGAGCGAACAACGTGTAATGCGGCCCCTTGAGACTATTCAAGAGCTTGACCGCGGGGTAGGCAGGCAAATTCCGAGCCAGGTATTCTTCGCGCTGCGCCTGTGTCACAGGCAGGGCTCCGTCTGCGCGCACCGCGCCAGCAGCGGCTACCCATCCGGTGTACATGCAGGCCGCGCAGATGAGAGCGACGACGGCTCCATGCCGCGCCCATCGCCGCACGAGGGGCTGCCACTCCAGGGCCGAGTTCAACGCGCCCGCTATCGATAAGGCGATCAGCGGGAAGACGGGCACCAGAAAACGCAGGTCTTGGGAAATGAAGAACCAAAAAATGACGTAACTGAGCGCGACTCCGCCCAGAAACGCGATCCGTCCATCGATCAAGGCAAATGGAGCGGCCAGAGGCATCAGCAGGAAGAACCGCTTAGGCCCCTGATATCCTGGGAACGAGCGGAAAAGCACTGGGTGGAAGGCCAGTTGCCATGGAAGGGAGATAAATGCCGACAGACTCCGCCCAGCGCCGGGGTTCCGGATCCCCCGGACGGATTCGGCCACATCTTCGGTGCTCCAGTAGCCGTGGCCGAAGACTGTTGAAAGCAATGGGAATACTGGATTCCCCGTGTAGTAGACGCTGCGCGCATACCATGGGGCCGCGATGGCCGCGGCAATCGCAACGAAGAGCGGCGCTGCGGCGTACTGGCGGTTGCGAAACCCATAGAAACAGATGACAATCGCTGGAATACCGACGAAGAAAAGCCCCGAGAATTTGGTGCCACTGGCGCACCCGGCAAAGATCGCGGCCAGGATAAGCCACTGCTGTGCACGGCTCTGCAACCAATTCCAGCATGAATACACCGCCATGGTCGCAAAGAGCGTGAGGGTAATGTCGACGTACGCTGTCGATCCTAACCAGACGATAATAGGGATGCCCAACAGGATAGCGGAGGCCCAGTAGCCGACCCTCCGTGAAAAGAGCTGGTACCCCCAGGCAAACACCGCGACGATCAGCACGGCCATCACCAGCGAGGATATCAGCCGGGCCGCGACATCATCGAAGAGCGTGAGCATGAGTGTGAAAAGCATTTCGTTGAGCTGAGGGAACAGCGAAAAATGCACGTGCGGCGCAAACACAAACCCGTGGTGTTCGACGTACAGTTTGGCCACGGCGAGGTGGTACATTAACGCGTCAAATGACGTCTCGTCCGAAGGATACAGCCCCAAGAGTGCGTACGGAAGCAAGAGGATCAAGCAGCCTGCGCCGATCCCGAGCGTTCGTCCCGGCCTGCGGCGAAGGGATGCGCCCAACATCTTTGTCAGCGAGCTCAATTCACGCGCGCACACGATCGCCGCAACGCCCAGGATTCCGAGTAGCGTGCTTCGATACAGCCAGTGGGCGAGGGAGAGCGTGAAGATGAGGTATGAAATGGCGGCAAGCCCCAGACTCGTGCAGACGGCCGCGCGTTCCCACGTCGAATGATATCGATACTTCGTGGTCATCTTGCAGCCGATTGCGTAGCTCAGCGCGGCGAGTCCTACGAGCGCGGCGTAGTGTGCAAGGGCGAACGGAATTACGGGAAGAAAGCGATGCAGGCTAATACCCGAAGGCATGGGAATTGATTACTTCGGTCCGGAGAAGAGGTTGTATTTCAGAATCTGCCAAAGAGATTTCACACCGTCTCTCCAGGTAATCTTCTTTCCCTCTTCGTAGGTCCGGCCATGATAGGAAATAGGTACCTCATAGATCCGGCAGCCCAGCTTGGCGAGTTTCGCGGTGATTTCCACTTCGAAACCGAAACGATCTTCCTGCAGGTGAATCTTCTCCAAGATCCGCCGCGGGAAGACCTTGTAGCAGCTCCACACATCAGCGAGATTCATGTTCGTGAGCATGCCCGACAGAAGGCCGAGGAACTTGTTTGCGACAAAATGCCAGAAGTAGAGCACTCGGTGAGGTCCTCCGTGAAAACGGGAACCGTAAACGACGTCAGCAATTCCCTGCTGGATTGGTTGGAGAAGCGCGAAGTAATCCTGAGGATCGTACTCAAGGTCAGCGTCTTGGACGATTATGATCTCGCCTTGTGCCACGCTGAATCCTGTGCGCAAGGCCGCCCCCTTGCCCCGGTTGCGGTCGTGAAACAGCACCCGAATTTTCTTGTCGGCTCGAGTAAACGACGATCCCGATTCTGCGTTGGGACCAGTGCGCGGGTCCGTAGCACCTCTTGCAATCTCCCGCAACAGTTCGCGAGTACCATCGGTCGAGGCATCATCAACAAGGATAATCTCCTTGTCGAGAGGCACTCCCTCCACCTGGCGCAAAAGTTCCTCAATCGTCGCTCGCTCGTTGTACACAGGGATCACTATAGACAGACTAGGGTAGCTGGTGCGTTTCTCCACGGCCCCCTCGCGTTTCTTGCTTTAGTGCGATGGCGATGAGAGACTGCCCGACGGGCGGCTCCTGCCACCGCTCCAGCTTTGAGATCAAAGGCACCATCCACCGATCGTAGAGCCAGACATCTAAGTGCCCCAGCGCCCGGCGCTTGAGCACCCTGCTGGCGAGGAACCAAGTTACCACGCCTGGGAAGTTGAAGTAACGGAGGCGCACCAGCCTGAGTCCTGCCTTCAGTACTCTCTGACTTAGCAAGGCTTTAGTGTAACGCCTACAGTGGCCGAAGTGCTTATCCAAAGTCCCAAAGAGGCACGGCACCGCGGGGACGAAGACCAGGAGGCTACCGCCTGGCACGAGGGCACTGTGCGCAACCCGCAAGAGCGCCGAGTCATCGGCGACGTGCTCGAGAACGTTCACAAGGACGACGGAATCCGCGGCGACTGATCCCGAAAGGTGCTCGCCGTAGGAGTGCATAATTTTGACACGCGTCTCGCCTGAGAATCGATGTTGCAAGACTGGGAAGAGAGTGTCGGACGGCTCGATGAGTGTCAGTTCTGTAACTTTCGTACATTTAAGAAGGAAATCAGAAAAGGTTCCAATGCCGGCGCCCACTTCTACAACCCGTCTCCCAACGTAGGGTGTAAAGTAGGCCAAGATTGCTCGATAGTAATTGCGGGCCACGGCCAACGCATCGAGCTCTGTGCCTGGGTACCCTGCCATCGTAGGAATCCCCTTTTAGCGAGGCTTTCTCCATTCTACGGGTGGTCGCAATGGTGCGGCACCTGATTTCCCAACGCATTTCGACACCAGCTCCCTGGGTCGGCATATGCAAAGGAAAGATCCGTCACGCCTTCCGTGCGATCAGTCCGATTCCTCCGACGATCAACCCCATGCCGATCCATTGTGTCGCGGAGAACGGCTCACCAAGAAAAAGCACAGATAACAGGGCGACCCAGACGTAGCTAACTGCCAGGATTGGGTATAGGACCGAGAGACTGCCATGTCTGAGGACGATCGCAAGTAAGACAAACCCTGATATGGAAGGACCGTCAAGGCCGTTTGTTGCGGCATAGAGTCCTTCTCACCTCAATTGTGCCGGAGTGATGTGAGGTCTGGCGGGCGCGCATGAGCAAACCGGGTGCCAGGCTGCCTCTACCAGAATGTGCCAGACATAGGCGTTGCCTGTCTTTGTAATGCCTCCTCGACGGTAACGGCTCAGCGCTGGAATATCCGCTAGCGACGAGGCCCCCGTATAACCCATAACCCATCAAGTCCCAGGGCGACGGGAACCGACGCAGATCGCCCAGTTCTGCGACGAGGACGAATGCGGCAACAAGCGCGATGCCGCGGAATGCCTGCCAAGCCCAATCAGCGGCGCCTGTGGGCTTTGGGCGGCCTGCAACGCGAGTTCTTTGTCGAGTTCAGCCAACCCTCCTCGGCACGGTCCAGAGTGCCGATCTAGTCCCGCAGCACGACCCGATGACTGGGATGGGGCAAGTGCAGCCACTCGAGTCAGAGGCGGTAGCCCTTCGTCCACGGCTTTACGTGCTGCTCTGGGAATGCCGCACTGCAATCTTCACGCGTAGCCACGCCCGATGTCTCCTGTCGCCAAGTGCAACACGCCGCCAAAATCACCACTCATGGTGCTAGTCTTTTTCGTTAGTCCCGAATCATGTCCTGGCTTCATAGGCAGAATCCGAGATGCCGAGCTCCCGACAGGCCGCGCCGAAACGGTCTGCCATTCGGGCCGGCCATCGGTCAGCACGGCCTGGATCCGATGCCCGGCCCGCGCGCAGGCCGGCCCCATCTGCGTCCGAAGGAACGCGATTGCCGCGTGCTGGGTGACCCGCGGGACGAGCGTCGCGAGCCCATACGAGCAGGCCGCATCGCACGCCGTCAACTGCCAGACTTTCCCCACGCCCTTGAGTTTCCCGATGTAGAACGGGCCCAAGCAGACGAGAGCGCCTGGGCGCTCCGCCTCCACGTGCGGCCGCAGCGGACGCCGGCGGGTGCGCTCCGTCAGCGGGCCGTCGGTCGCCGCGCGGGCCTCCAGGCGCGTGAACCGCTCCCAGCGGGTCTGCAGGCCGTACCGCCTGAGGATCGCGTAGACGCCCGACGCGCTGATGCGCCAGCCACCCCACAGCGGTTGCCGCAATTGGACCGCGATCCGCGCGGGCCCATGCGTCGGCCACAGCAGCGCGTACGCCAAGACCGCGTGCTCGAGGGCCGGGATCGCTTGCTGGGGCCAGCGGGCCGGCCGCGTCGGCCGGGACCGCAGCCACTCGGCGCCATAGCGCAGATAGCGCGCGGCGCCACCGGTAGAAGAGCGTCCGCGAGATCCCGGCTTCCCGACAGTGCCTGGGTCACACCGCCGAGCAGGGCGGCGCGTTGCAAGATCGCCAGGCGATGACGGCGAACGCTGTCCTCGAGCGTCATATTGCTCCTCCTCCTTGTTCCGACACTCGCGAGGTATTGGTTGGAGAATTCGGAGGCTGTGGTGTGACCCTCTCTTCATGAGGCCTCCATCAGTGCAAACACCACGTCCAAGCAGAACACTCTACTTCGAAAGAGTGACCTCGAAAGAGAAGAAGATGTCGGCACGCAAAGGTAGGTGAGGCTTCGTTCATTCTCGAAATGTGGCGTATTGCCGTGGCGCTCGTGCGAACCTACCCTCCAGAGTGATCAATGACACAGAAAACGGACGGTATGATAACGGGCCATACGTACGCGGGTTTATTTATGGTCACGCTCGTTACGTTGATGTATGAGATTCTGCTGACGCGTATTTTCAGTGTGGCAATGTGGTATCACTACGCTTTTCTCGCGGTCTCAATAGCCCTGTTCGGTATGACGGTCGGCGCCGTACTCGTGTATTTGCTACCCGCCTACTTCACTCAAGACAAGATACACTATCATCTCGCCCTGAGTGCGTGGCTCTTCAGTTTGTCACTCGTGTTCAGTTTTTTGACGTACGCCAGTATCCCGTTCGTCACCAGCAGGTCGCTCGTGATCGTTTACTCGATTGCCCTCATGTATGCCGTAATTTCGGTCCCCTTCGTATTTAGTGGAATTTGCGTCTCTTTGGCTCTGACGCGCTTCTCGCGGCGCGTCGGAGGACTCTACGCCACCGATCTCGCTGGTGCGGCCTGCGGTTGCCTGATGGTGATGTTCGCCTTGCGGTTTACCGATGGTCCGGGAGCGGTGCTCGTGGCGGCATTTCTAGCTGCCGCCGGCGCTGTCTTGTTCGCTCTAGCAGGTAGCTCCGGCGTTCTAACAAGAACGGCTCTTGTGTCGGCTCTCGTGTTTGCGCTCCTTGCAGGCGGCCAGGCATTCTCCGTGGCGAAACAGTTTCCGCTACTGCGTTTGGTGTGGGTGAAAGGACAAATCGAAGGTCGTCCGCTGTATGAAAAATGGAATTCCTTTTCGCGCATCAGAGTTCTTGGAGACCCGGAGACGCGCGAGACTCCCTTTGGCTGGGGGTTCAGTGCAAGCGTTCCTCGTACCACGGTTCGAGAGCTGGCGCTCACCATCGATGCGAGCGCCACGACTATGTTGACCAGCCTAGACGGCGGGCTGGGTAACCTGCAATTCCTGAGATACGATGTGACGAACCTGGCCAACTATCTCAGGCGCGACGCAAACGTGCTCGTTATTGGTTCTGGCGGCGGGCGAGACGTCCTCTCCGCTCTCCTCTTCGGCCAAAAATCGGTCGTGGCAGTGGAATTGAATCAGGATATCACTTATGCGCTCAATCGGCGATTCGGTGATTTCACAGGGCATTTGGACAAGGATTCACGTGTCACGTTTATCAACGACGAGGCACGGAGTTACATCGCACGCCAGCGAGCCCGCTTCGACATCATCCAAGGATCGTTCACGACGACCTGGGCGGCGACAGCCGCCGGCGCGTTTGTGCTATCGGAGAACTCTGTCTACACAGTGGAGGCATGGAAGCTCTTTCTCGATCGGCTTACTGACAATGGCCTCTTATCGTTTTCGCGCTGGTACGTTCCGGGCATGCCGGCGGAGATGTACAGGTTGACGGCGATCGCCAGCGCTTCGCTGCGGCTTGCCGGCGTGCAGAACCCGCGGAGCCACATCATCATCATAACGAACCTGGAAAGGCCTGGACAGCGTGCCGTCCCCGCCGGTGTCGGCACGATACTCGTAAGCAAGCAGCCATTTTCCGATGATGAGATCAACACGATTGACCGGGTTGCGCGTTCGATGAGGTTCGGTGTGGTTCTCAACCCACGGCACTCGATCGATTCTACGTTTGCGGCTCTCGCATCGGCCGAAGGTCTTCGCGGGGCGATAGTAAGGTTCCCATTGAACATCGCACCTTCAAGCGACGATAACCCATTCTTTTTCTACACGCTGCGGCTCCACGATATCGGTAAGCGCGCCTTGTGGACCAGTCAGATCGGCATGACGACGTTCATAACGAATCCGGTATTTGTACTGTTTGTCCTGCTGCTGACGGTGCTCGCACTCACGTTGATGTGCATCATCATCCCTCTCAGCCTGACGGCCGAGAAGGCCGCTCTGAGAGGCGCCGGGTCCCTATTCGTCTTTTTTGCGAGCATCGGGTTCGGGTTTATGTTCATCGAAATCTCACAAATGCAACGGCTGACGATCTTTTTGGGCCATCCGACGTACAGTTTGTCTGTAGTCCTGTTTGTGTTGCTTCTGTCTAGCAGCCTGGGTAGTTACTTGATTCAGAGGTTCAGCGGGCTGGGCGTGAGCGCGGTAGCAGGGGTGGGCCTCGGATTCCTACTGTGCTCGCTTGCGCTCTTTGGCTTAACCACGTCCCACTTCCTCAGCAGTTTTAGCGCGGCCGCGACGTCAGTTCGCTTACTCGTCGCTGGCCTCATCCTTTTTCCGCTCGGACTGTTCATGGGAATTGGATTTCCGCTGGGCATGAGCGTTGCCTCGGAACGATATGCTGCTTTAACCCCGTGGTTTTGGGGACTGAATGGAGCCACCTCGGTGTGCGGCTCCGTGCTGGCTTTTATGGTTGCTTTGAATACGAGCATTTCCACATCGTTCTGGACGGGATTTGTGTGCTACGCCGTCGCGTGTGGGGCGTTGGTGACCGCTGCTAGAAAGGAGAAGTTGCCTACCGCTCTGCGGGAAATCGAATGGCAAGGCAGATACCCTATCGGCGCCGACCCATAAGGGATAGTTAGAATGCGGTACGCTCGGTGCAAGTTACGATTTGCGTCGGCCAGGTTGGATGGCAAGCTGTCTCGAAGCCGCATTACTCTGACTGGCCAAGGCCTCGATTAGCGTCTTGTTCATTCAGCTCACTACATGCCGCTGGATCGCTGAGCACCAGGCCGTGCTGACGGTGTGATCGACCTCCGTTTTGCTGCAAGGGCCGATGGGGACGCAATCGCGGCCATGCGGGCCGAGGGATACACCGGACTCACCGGGCCGAGCCTGTACGCCGGGGAGTTGCACCGAGGTGAGCCGGGCGTTGGAGCGCAAGGCACCGCGAAGTCCCTCGTGAAACGAGAAAACCCGTACGGCGCACATAAGCGCCAGAAAGAGCTACGAAGGTTATCGGTTGACTGCGAATCCGTAGGTCGGGGGTTCAAATCCCTCCGGGCGCGTCATTTTTTCTGAGATTTCGTGGGCCTCTGTACTGAGGTTGGCCCGTTTCTGACAACGGCTTGATAACGGGTGTGGGCGGTCAGGACGTTCGACGGCTTCGTTCGTCATCTTGAGGCCCTGATAGCGGGGTCTTTCTGGCTCCGTCGACCGGTTCTTCCGAAGGATGGGTCCCACAATCCGCCAAAATAGCGGTTTGCCTCGGGATCCGACATCTCACCGCCCCCGCTTGGATACAATGTCATCTCTCCGAAATAGACCTTGCCAGCATCGTAAAGATCGACGCGAACAAAATCCAAATCCGCACCGAGTATCTCAGCGCAGCGAATCATCTCGTCAAGGTGTGGTGGGCGCGGCAGCGGCATCCCGATGGACTTCCCCCGCCGTTTTCTGTCGATCCGGTGCCACGATGGTGTGTAGGCATCACTCCGTAGGTCGACGTATCTTCCTGTCATGGCCCAGATCAAATGCACCCGGCCGCCGAATACGTAGAACTTATAGTCGGTCGGTGTCAGTCCGGTGCCGTCGCTAATGAACTCCTCGACGATGATGCAGGGTTCGATGTGCTTGTAGGCCCATTCAGGCGTACTCCGATTGTAGTAATTGTAACTCAGCCAGGAGACGCACTTTGCCATTACGTCGTCCCTATTGACACGCGACTTGTCAGGCACGAGGTATGTCCAGCCGCAGCCGTGCGTCGCTTTAACCACAAACCGATCGGGAAGTTTGTCAAAAGGGATATCGGCAGGGTTCTTTGTCACCCAGTACAGGCTGGGGAGCACGTGGTCTCCGACTCTTTCCCTGACGTACTCTCGGGCCGCATACTTGTCTTGCAGCATTGTCAAAATCGGCCGGCGGTCAAAGACCATGCGGTGAAGTATTTTCTCGCTGAAAGTCTTTGGGCGAAGAAGGTTCGGATAGACTCCCAACACTCTCTTGTGCCTGCGCATGCCGGAAAATGCGATAAATGCGGATTCTGGCACCAGCGCATTGACCGTGCGCTCAAGCACTAGCTGGGCTTTCCCTCTGAGACTCCACCCCACGACGTGACGCTCCTTGAGACTGACTGCTTTCGGCGCTACTCAACGAGTACGCATGCTTCGCGCATTTCGCATCTACCTGCCGCAGGATATCTCTGTCCGCAGTCGGGGGCGGGATCTCGACTTGTATCAACCGCCTCATCAAACGGAGATGTCGGAGAATCGATCGACTACCTTCTTGATCATCGATTCAGTGGCAGCAATTAATCGTACAGCAGTTTACAATGCCACGTGCGCCAAAGTCCTTTAGTCAATAGAACAAAATCTTTGGATTCGTGACTGATTCGAATGCATGCAGAAGGGTCATTCAAATCCCTCCGGACGCATTACATAGGTCAGGTCAAGAATCTGAGTCCTTGTAAAAGTTGACGGCCTGGGAATGGTGCATGATCCTACGCCGCCATCCTCTTTCTGAGACGTTTGGTGGTCGTGCGTTTCGTGGACGTAGTCTCCCGACGGAGTGGAAGGTCCAAGTACTGACGAAGGCGCGTCCGGAACGCACGCTCCGCGTCGGTGATCTGAAACCGCTGCCAGCGCTGGCTCGCTCGCACAAGGGTCGCATAGGCGAGTTTCAGGCAGCTGCGCTTATCGAAAAAGCGCGGGATGATCTTCGTGCGCCGGCGCTCTTCCAAAAAGGCGCAGCGCTTTCACTTCATCAATTCAAAAACGGCGGAAGTGGGTCACTTTTAACCCGGCGTTGACGCGTGCGGCAGATGCGGACACTGACCCTGTGTTAACACCGACGCGTGACAAGACAGCCCCCGCAAGTCGGCAGTGGAGCCGCTGAAAATAGGATACGGTTTCCACCCCTGTTCTTTGACAGTCGGAAGCGGGATTCGAAGTGGGTAGACTCGCTGGTTTTGAGGACGATCACAAGTAAGACAAACCCTGATATGGAAGGACCGGTCAAGGCCCTTTGTTGCGGCATAGGGGTCCTTTTCACCTCAATTGTGCCGGAATAATGTGAGGTCTGGCGGGCGCGCCATGAGCAAGGCGGGTGCCAGGCTGCCTCTACCAGAACGTGCCGGCCCGACCAAACGATCTTGAGCGGTTTCACAAGCAAGGATGCCAGCCCACGGTACCGTCGCTCCTAGAGTCAACCCTAGCCATTGTGCCAAACTCGCTTGAAATGTGCCTGTCAACATGCCGCCACACAAGAACTCCACCCTTAGACTCGGGGGGCCAACCGAGGGAACGAGTAAGGAAGGTCAACAATTCGCCCTCATGCTGTGATGGGCCGAGAAGAATCGTTTTGATCTGGTGCCTCTTCAAAACCCCGATTATTTCTGCGTGCAGCGCGGACGTAATGGCCGGCAGATGCCCCGAATCCTGAATCTCAAGCAGCGCTCGCGATAACGGTGTAGGCTTGGGGCCATAATTCTTGTCCTCTGCCTCCGGGCCGATAGCGAAGCCCTCTGGCATCTGAAACGCAAAACCCGACTGAGCCTGCCATAGCATTGAAGTAGTGCAACCCGCTGTGGCAAACGGAAGAACTAAAGCTGGGGATTCGATATCCCGCGCGATGCCAGGGGACCGAAAGAACTCCGGTACCTTCGGATAAGTAATTGGAAAAGGAACAGTTGGCATCAAGAACACAACAGCTGCAAGGCTCACTGCAAACCTTCCGATGCGGCGGGCAAGGGATATGGATTCCTGGGAGATATAAATTGCAAGCAGGAGCCCAGCAAGCAAGTATATGTACTCACCGAATCGTGTCGTCTGAATATTCTGAACGATCGGCATATGTTCAAACAATCGCCACGGCAATAGGATCCCGGTGACATTTCCGCCAAGATGCAAGAAAGGTCCCATTGAAAGTACCGCAGCCCCCAGCAAGAAGGCAAACAAGAATTTGACAGTCCGATCCTCTCGCCTTATGTAAAAGATATGCGTCAGGAGAATGATCAATGGTATGCCGAGGTACGTGTTCCACTCCTCCAAATTACCTGAGAAATGGGACGTTATGATTCGAGAAGCACCGATAGACATACCCTGGATTGAGGTGGGGAGAATGAAGCTCAAGAGGTCCGCTACGTAGCGACTCGGCGAATGAATCGGTTGTGCGGGTCGCCACGGCCCAATGAACTGAAAATACAGAAAAACGGATAGCAGCGGAAGAGTCAAGAGAAGGCTGAAGAGCAGTGCCTGGGCCGCGTGCATCAGTTGCTGGCGTGTTAGAGTCCGCGCACACGAGATGCAGATCGCGCATATTGCGAACAGAGACAAGAGGGCGACCGTAAGGAGGACCTCGGTCGAGATAAGGTACTGTGCAACCACAAGCCCTGCGAGCTTGATACCGCCGATCCAGGGAGCCTGCCTCTGAGCGACAAGAGCGTCACGCAGAAGAAGCAAGAATAATGGAGGTGCGAATGCCACGACGAGGTGGAGGTGCCCGAGGGCATGAGCCATCGTGAAGGGGGAAAATCCGTAAACACCACCTGCTAGCAAAGCAGCCAGGAAACGACACCCGAACCGCGACGCAACGAAGTAAGCAGTCCACGCTGAACCAATTAACCCGAGGATTAGCGCGATATTGTAAGAGAACATGAGGCCACCCGTCCACGTGACGGGGCTCATGATGATGCCGATCAGAGGCACAGCCGTATTCCATGTAAGGTTGATCCCAGAGTAGGAGAAAATATAGTCTGTAACTAACGGGTTGAGCCTATGCATAAGAGCGTATGGGATCCATTTGAGAAACCACATGGTTAATATGGGGTCCTGCCCGTTTCCAATGTATGCCGATGCGAGATTGGGCAAGACGGAGGAGACTGCTAGGAAGGCGAGGAGAGTGTATACGGCCAACGATACGAAATGTAGCCTGAGGCTCAAATAGCTCCTCGGCACATCAACTCCGAGTTAACGTCAAGGTTGTGGAATGCCAGCCGGCATGCTCATGAAGTAAGCCAACGTTTGATCCGCCGGCGCAAGTGGGACACCAGCAGCCGTTCGACCCCCAGTCCGTCGACGCACGCGAGCCAAGACCCGTCGCTCGTCTCATGCGGGTCAACGTGGTGCATCCCTAAGCGGCGCCACCCGTCCTTTGCGGGCTCGAGGATCGGAGATGGAGACACTATTCGCTCCTTGTAGCGGCGCGTCGTCAACTCGATGATCTCAAACGCCCACACCCGTTGGCCGTACGTTGGATAGTCATCCTGCGCGTATCTGATTAGTTTGTCGTTCAGCGCGATGACCCTTCCCGCCGGTCGAGCGATGTGCGGGTCGCCGGCAACGATGGGACTCTGTGGGTGCTCCCTCCAAGGCCCAATCAGCTCGTCAGCGTAGAGCAGCCGCAGGGTATCGAATCTGAAGTCTCGACCGGCTTCTACAAACATCCACCACTGCCCGCTATGCCTCACTACGGATGAGTCCGCAAGATAGCCTCCCTCCAGGAGGGTTCCTATGCACTCCCAGTCGGCGGGAAACCTCCGGGCCCTATAGAGACGAACTGAGTTAGCCTGGTGGGTCTCGGGAATCATGTATACGGCGTTCTGATACTCAAATACGTACGGGTACGAAAGATGAAAGGGCTCGGCCAGTACAATCTGCTGATACTTCCAAGAATAGCCATCCCCGCTCGTGGCGAGTCCGATCTCCCCCCTCTTTGTTCGGTTATTCAGGACTTCGAAGTACATGTACCAGGTCTGATTCCTCCGCAGCATGAACGGATCCGCAACTATTATCGCTGGCACGTCTTTGACGTCGGCGGCCGTCAGGATGGGGTTGCGAACGCCTCTCGGAGCGGCGAGTTGTAGCGGTGATTCGCCCGTGTAGATCCCGATCGACCACACCTCACGCGTGGCCCACGGATGTCCGTAGGGAAAGATTATTCTCTTAATACCGCTCCGCAACCGTCTAGATCCGGTATCGAACATGAGGGCCAACCGCGGCCTCAGCAGGAGCAGAAGCGGTTAGCGAGGCAGAAGTTCGCTCATGCAATGTGCACGCTTCCACACACGGAGACCTTCTGCGCGTGGTGGATGCCGCTGAACTCGCGCGTCCATGCGACGCTCATCTCCTGCGCCCGTCGCCAAGGTCCTGAAGGAGTTTTCGTGTGCCCCTGAAGAGCCGCCGTGTCATATGGGCACCGTCATGGCGCACAGCCTGCATCAGGGCGGACCAAACTTCGCGCCAGTGCCGGGGAGAACTCCGCACGAGGTCAACTGCTGCGTCTCCCCATATCGCGGCCAGTGTGCACCGGAGGTCGTGACCCGATTCGCGGTCTCCAGCGGCTGCATGCAGCTCTTCGCCGACGGCCCGCGCCCTTGAGAAAGGCGAGTCGAACGTCTCCACGCAACGACGTACCGTTAAGACGAGGGTGTCTCTTACCTCATCCTTGTGAAGTATTGTCGGACATCGCCGCACCGCCTCTATCATCTGGGATAGGGCCAGATCCGCGGCTCGGGCCTCCGCAAGTTGAAGAACGACCCTAATCTCTGCCCAGGCCCGCGCCTGCTGTTTCAGGAGTGCATTGTGGGGCGTATCCGGCAGTAGCGCGATCGCCTTCTCAGCAGTATATCGAATCGCATCGGTGCGCCGCCCTTCGGCTAAGTGCACCCCCAGCTTGCCGCTGGGGCTGGGGCGGTAGATACCTACACGCCCGGGAACGAACACGAAAGGGAAGTGAAAGGCAAGGCGCAGCCAGAGATCGTAGTCCTCGCCGGTAGTGAGCCTTTCGTCAAAATGCCCTGCCGAGTCGAGCGCAGCTCGACGGATCAAACAACGGTCAACACCGCCAACTAGGTTTGCTTTGAGCAACGCCGCGAAGATTGCACCGGAGGGCGGGTTGGGATCTTTCGGCCAGATCTCCTCGCGCCCCTCTCTCTGCAAGATGCCATGGCTGTACACGGCGCCCGCCTCCGGGTGAGATTCGAGAGCCCGCACCTGAAGGCGCAACTTACCCGGCAGCCAGAGATCATCGTCGTCGAGGAACGCGATGTACTGTCCATGGCTTGCCAGTGCACCCACATTGCGTGCAGCGGAAGGACCGCGCCTTTCCTGTTGGCGAATATATTGGACGGACGGATACTTCGCCATAACATCGGCTGTAAAATCGGTCGACGCATCGTCGACAACGAGCGTCTCCTGATCAAACTCCTGGCCGGTTCCATCCTGGTGTAATATTGACTCCAGCGCTTCCCGGAGGAGGTTCGCGCGATTTCGGGTGGTCACTATAGCACTGACCAAAGGTCTTGCGGGGGGCGCTGTGGCACGCTTTCCCGAGCGTAAAGGGTCATCACTTACACGACGGCCTTGCGACTCAGATGGGCTCATGCCGGGTTCGGGCCGCGCAAAGGTGCCTCGGAAGTTTCGAGGTAGGGACGAATCTTCTCCCCCACTTGCGCTGCGTCTATCTCCAAGTCTCTAGCCGGCCTCACGCACTTTCCCCCACCATACCATTAGATACGGGCGATAACGCTCGGGCATCGCCACAGCGACAAACTGTACGGCAAGGCGTTGCGTCTCCGGCGTCCGCTCGCCTCGCTTCAACTCAGTCACGACCTCCGGCCTGACCTTGACGCTATCCGGCATGTAGTCCTTACACTCCGCATTGTCCTTCTCGTACCAGTTTGTCGGAAATAGCCGCTTTAGCGTTATGCTGTTGGCTGTTACTTCCGCCTGCGCGTACAATGGGTTAACGCCGAGAAGGCCCTCGGCATGCGGCCAACGTGCAAATGAACCATAGTCCCGAAAAATGTCACTTTGAAACGATGCGACCAGCGACAGCGATGATTCGCCTTGAAGGGACTGGGAGGCGGTGGGCTGCCCGAGCGCCGGTCCTGTTTTTCGGAGGTACCGGGCCAAGATCTCACGACTGGGCACCAAACGATACATCATGTCTTCGACAAGAGCGCGATAACCGTCGGGCGGCAAAGGATGGCAGTCGCCTTCGTAATGCGCTAAAGCGTTGCGGATCACCGCGAGCATGATGATTCCATCATCGGCGGTTATGCGCCGCAACTCGCGTATACAGGCGGATTTGCTGATGATGTAGTGAAATGCGTCGGAAGAGAAGACACTCGAAAAAAGCCGATTCTGGAATAGAGCGACGTTTCGCCAACGTCGTAGTAAACGGGAAGGGACATCAATTTTCCTCCCCCGCAGGATTGTACACAGGGGTTACTATAGACAGATTAGGGTAGCGCGTGCGTTTCTCCACGGCCCCTCACGTTTCTTGCTTTAATGGCGATAGCGACGAGAGACTGCCCAACGGGCGCTCCTGCCACCGCTCCAGCGTTGAGATCAAGGGCACCATCCACCGATCGTAGTACCAGAGATCATCGTCGTCGAGGAACGCGATGTACTGTCCATGGCTTTACGTGGTCATCACTTACACGACGGCCTTGCGATTCAGACGGGTCATGCCGGGTTCGGGCCGCGCAAAGGTGCCTCGGATGCTTCGAGGTAAGGACGAATCTTCTCCCACACTTGTGCTGCGTCTATCTCCAAGTTGGACTGGACGACCGCGAAGAAGAAATTTGGTTTGCCCCTGCCGCAGAAGCTTTTCCGCGGGTCCCACGAAGCGAATTCTTCCCTTTTCCATACCGAATTGCCTTCGAGAACGGTGTCTGGATCAACAACATGGTACCGATCGTACAGGTTCATCGCTTCCAGGAAAGTGTAGTACAGAGCATATTCGGTCCATGGGAGATTTCTCAGCAAGTAGCTTCGCCAACTCACCACAACGTTGTTCAACGCCGATTGTCTGACCAGAACTGGTGATAGGGCTCTCAAAACGGGATGTACCCGACTCGCAAGATGCTTCTGAAGCATTAGGACGGCGTCCCTGGACAAGAGCGTGGGTGCGAGGTTGTGCCACCCACTGACGCTTGGCACTCGTAATACCTGCGCAGCGCGTTCATACCAACCTCGATGAATATCAAGCGGGGCCTTATCGCCGAGGGCGCGGTCGCCTCGTATGAGGTCGGAATAGCGGACTAGTCGCGTGCATATGACATCAGCGTCAAGTGTAAGGTAAAATTGCGAGTTGATATTTTGCGCGATTGCCAACTTTCTGAGCTGTTGCGTCACCCAACCTCCCAAAGGCTTGTGTGAACGTCCGAGCATCACGCGGAGAAAATCGTAGAATCGAAGCTCTGGGATTATGGTCGATTCGGCAATCAGGCGATACCTACTGTCCCGAATTTTTGATCTGATTTGATCGTATTCTCTATCCGATACGACGACCCAGCAAGTACCAAGGTCAGGGAAGAAGCGCTGCAGTGATTTGCGCAGGATTTCAAACCGTTCGTAGTCCCTATTGGCCAGCGGGAGAACAACATCTAACTTGAGGTTGCTCACCGACAGCTCCGGATTCATGGGTCTGACCTGATGCCCCGGCACCCGGCGGTTGCGAGCTTGCCGACGGCCGCGCCAGTCTCGCTGAGATGAAAAGGGCTGCGAGCCCCGGGTCCCATGTTGTTGTGCCCCGCCATCATACTCTCGATGCACGCATGGCCTTCGAGTGAGACACGTGCGGCAGACTGTCGGCCTCCCACATGGCGTCGCGCTCAGGCATTATCAGTACGCTTCCCCCAGGGAATCAGCGGCGAATCTTAGTTCAGGAATGACGGCGGACTCAGGGTAACGCGATACCGGCCATCCTTGATCCGTACACCGATGGGCTCCAGCTCTTCATCCCTTGTAACAGCCCAACAGCTGCCGAGGTGGACGAAGAAGCGCTGCAAAGGATTCGCGAAGAATTTCCGATCTCTCGAGGTCTCGTAGGGTTAATGGAAGGGCCGCGTCTATCCTGGCAGCCATGTTACAGAATCCCTCTTAAAAACGCGGTTCTCGACGGCTGTCATAGTGATCTTCTGGTGGCCGACCGCGTCGCCAGCAGCAGGACGCAGAGCGATGCGCCTGACTGCGAACGAGTGGAAGTGCACGTCCGGCTGAAGCCGCCAAGGCGATGGTGAGAGGGGGCGGAGAAAATGCGGTCGGTTTCGTGTGTCGGTCGTGGGCCACGTCTTGGTTTGTTTCGAACCACCCGTGCCGGGACGTACTCGCATGCCATTATCACGTTGTGGTCTGCGTATCTTCGCGCGCCGTGAGCGTCTTGAACAGCGTAAGGAAGCGGGAAGATCCCTACCGATTCGCTGTTCTTCAAGTAATCCACCGTCTGAGAAATGCGCAAATCCCGTGTGCCGATGTTCGCAACGGCTCCCTCATCCTCCTCGGGAAAATCGCGCGACCGATGTCAAACAATCGGTACGTCGCAAGCAGACACTGGACTCTGACCGAATCCATTGACCTTCGTCGAACTTGAGATTTTGTCGCGTGGGTGACGGTATCAATTACGCCGACGTTTGTGAAGAATCTGCTCGACAGGATGCAGTCCGTCACCGCTTTCCGAACCCCAAGATATCCGTCGGGCGTCGAGTCGTGGAACGCGATCATCCCTCGGTCTATGAGGTGGGCACCCCACTGTTCGATGTCCAGCCTGACGGCCTCATAACCGTGGTCGCCATCAATCCACAAGAGTTCGATCGGACGATCCCACCTCATCACCGCATCACTCGATGTGCGGACGATCGAGCGTATGATGTCTTCGACTCCTGCCTTCTGAACATTCACGCGGAATGCATCGAGGGTGGTGGTGCTGGCGCTCTTAAGCAGCGAACCTGTCGAGTCGTAGGCGCAGTTGTGGGGGTCGATGGCGTAGACGGGGACCCGCGCACCAGCCAGCGAGCCAAGTGCCAGGAAGATTGTCGACCGTCCCTTCCAGGAACCAATCTCGACGATGACACCCTTGCCCGTGCATCGTTTCGCCATGCGATACAAAAGCAGACCCTCGCGTTCCGTGAGCCACCCCTCGACGCTCCCAGCTCGTGCCAGCACCTCAGTGTCAGTACCCATGCCTTACCCCAGTCCGGATTTTGGTGGGCAATATTACGTTCAGCGCTTCTTGCGAAAGACTACGTGAAAACCGGCGTCGGGACGCAAAGATGCGTCCCAGTCATCCGCCCGTGGATTGCCCGAACCACGAACGTTATCGTAGGTAGAAAAGACCCCTTCTACCGGCTCGAATCCCGCTCTCCGAAACCGTTCAGTCCACCACGACGATGGTTCGACCGTAACATGCCATACAATGCCCATTTTCGCGTCCTGGTGAGGGAATGTTGCAATTGAGGCGACAAATATTCCGTCATCTTCTAGATTCGCGCGAAGATTTTCAAAGAACCCCGCAAGCGCACTGCGGGGTAAGTGTTCAAGCACCTCCCAAGCAGTGACTACATCGAATCGGCGGCGGGCACCCGTCTTATCCGCAAAATAGAATGGCTTCGTTATGTCAGCCGTGAACAGGTTGTCAGGAATCACCCGCCACATCGCCCGCTGGTTTATGAGCGGGAAGTCACTTCCCTCCACGCCGTAGGACTGGTTACCCGCTAGTAGGAAATCCCAAATTAGCCCCCCCCCAGAGCAGCCCAAGTCTAGGTGGAAGATTTTCCTCCCAAAATGCTTAACGCACCTCGCAACGAACCGTGGATGGCGGGTATTATCATCTCGCGCTCCACGGGGAAACTTGTGGTCCGCGCTCTCGAAAGCCAAGGGATGGTCCGTGACGATTCGCAGTCTCACGAGCCCGTTAGAATCGAAACCGTTAACTTGCAATCTTAAAAGGTCAAGCAGATAATCCTCGACTGCGAGCTGTTGTCTTGAGCGTAATTGCTCCTGGTACTCCTGGGAGAGTCCCGTGACAGTCGTCAGTCGCAAGCGCCCGGTGACAGTCGTCAGTCGCAAGTTGAAGTGCCCTAGGGCTCTGTTGCATGCATTTCCGAGACGCCTGGGAAGTCCCATGGTCTCCACCCCCAAAAGATCGGCCCCAGGATTCGGAAACGGTGTACACTTGTTGCAATTCGTGGTCTGGCCGAACGGTCCTTCGGGGTCGCTGCGTTACCGATACCTCACAAGGTTGCGATTACCTGCCCGCCCTTTGATGGTCCTCGAGTCCCCTTCCGAAGGTTGCGACCCTCGGTTGGAGGTTACGGAGGCAGAGTGATGACCTTGTGAGCCTCCGCCGAGTCACAGCGCAGGGCTCGGGCCGGTCTCGCCGTTCGGTCGAATCGTCCACGGCTCTGCCGACGTGTGGCTTCAGTTGGTGCATCGTCTGATTTCGCAGCATAGCGTCACGTTTGGTTTTGGTAGCATAGCGCTGGGCGGGTCGTCCTCGGGGCATCACGTTAATACGCGACCCGAGACGCTGGAAACTCGGAGGGAATCGATGAAACACCCCCTCAAACGAACCAAGAGCTGGACCGGCGCCGCGCGACGGATCAGCCTCGTACTCCCGGTCGTCATCGCGGTTGCTGTCACGGGGTTTGCGTGGGGGGATGAGCCAGGATCTTTTGCGGAGAAGATGCTGGACGTGCTCCGGCGCGACACGCAGTCGATGATTCAAGGGTTGTTCCCCGGCGGATCCTACACCGACGAAACCGACCACGGAACCTTCACCCGTACCGTAGCCGTGGCTCCCGCCCATCCTCCTCAAACCCGTTCGAGCATCACGACGGTCACTCCGCCGGCCACTCCGCCGGCCACTCCGCCGGTCACAAGTTCCGGCAACGGGGTCGGTCCCGGAACAACCATCACAACTGCTCCGCCCTCGACTCCTCCCGTAAGCACCGGAACACCTGCTCAAGGCGCGCCATCCGTGCTGTCCGTAACCAGTTCGATGCCCACTCCTTCGGCCAGCTTGACGGCCTCTCCGGCAACCGTGGCGCCCGGGCAATCGAGCACCTTGTCATGGACGACGTCCAACGCGACAACTGTCACTTTGAACGGCACCAGCGTACCTGATAGTGGATCTCTTGTTGAGTTGCCGCAATCAACAACCACCTACACGCTCACGGCGGCAAACACCGCGGGCAGCAAATCATCAACGGCGACCGTGACCGTGACGGCGGGCGCCCCGACCAGCCCGCCAGGTACGGTCAGCACGCCCAATGCGATCCCCCCAGGCGACCCTCGGGATCCAGCCACCTGGCCGTTCGCCACCAATTCAGTGTGGAACTATCCTATCGGCTCGAACGCGAAGTATAACACGGGAGCAATCGGCAACAGCAATACGTGGGCGAACATCGCTAACGGGCACTTTTGGATTGTCTGCTCGTCCTGCTTCAACCAAACGTATATCGCGACAACTTCTGACCCGTTCCAATGGATTAAGATTTCTGGAGATGGCGCAGGCGGGACGCAAAACACGTACGGCACGGTCTGCTTCCAGCGTCATTTCAGCACCGCGATGTTCCCGCTCAAGGACACGGTCGATCCCATTTTTTCCGTCGTGTCCCCCGACCACTTGAGTGCCATCGAAACGTACGGCGCGTCGGTGGCAACCACTTCCTGCGGCGCGGGTATCAATCAAGCCTACGGGAACGCGGCCATCAACGTCGATCTTAAAGGTCCGGGCATCTGGAATCGCAACGCTTCTCCACCGACGAACTATGGGGATTTTGGCGACATGGCGCTCGCCTTCGGCAGCGGCGAAGAAGCCACGCCGGCGAACATCATCGGCGTGACCGCTGGAAACGCCATCACAGCCATGGGCCAAAACACGGCCGCGCGGTATTCGCGGTTCGGTGGGATCATCCGCAAGGGCGAGTTTCGCAATGGCATCCATCATGCGCTCGACATTCAAGCATTGACGAGCATGCTTAATCAGAATTCCCCTAGCGGGAATTGCGTGGTCTTCCCGGCGGCGGGGTGTGACACGGGATTTGCGAGCGCGTACGGCACAAGCGGCCCGCTGTACATGGGCGGGCTCATTGCGATCCCCAATACCGTGAACCTCGCTGCGCACACCTTCGATACGGTGTGCGGGAAAAACCTCGCATACGCATTCCAGCAGTATGGCGCGTACGTGTCCGACACAGCGGGTGGGCTCACGGTCGTGGTTGACCAGGACGGACTCGCGGAGTTCTGCGCCGACAACGCGGACATGCTCTGGATCGGCCAAAACCTCGCGGTCGTGACGAACAGTTACAATCCGACGACCGGCGGGCCGCCGCGCATCGGCTATAAACTCGACGGCGGTGACGGCACCGTCAACTCGTCCCTCATCGCCCCGCCCTTCGGTGCACAGTGGGGCGGCGGAAATGGCCGGTACTCGTACTTCGTCCCGCACTGGCCGCGGAGTCTGTGGGCGTGGATCACCCGCGGAATCCTCCCATGAGGAACGACTTGGCCGCAAGCCGTTGCGCCGGAAGCTAAGCGGCCGGACAAGCCTGGGGTGCGCCCCCCTTCGTTTACTTTCCCCTCAGCAATCCACGCAGTCGTCTTATGGCGCCATCATACTTGGCACGGGCCCTGTGGCGATAAAAATACAGAAGTCCCGAAGCGGTGAAACGCCACGGCTCACCGTCCCTATGTAAAATCAGGCCGCGCGAATCGCATACCACACTCCGCCAGTCTGATGAATACACGTGTGGGAATAGAGAATGGCCGTAGCGAAGACGCAAGCGTTTCTCAATCTGATCTGGGTCGCGGAACTGATAGTGTCGTACAAATATCTGCCGCCTGCAGACCCGTCTTAGAGAGTCTGGCACGAAGTCCTTTACTCGTACCTTTTGGTACGGCTGGGTTTGGTTTCGGAAAAGCCTAGGCTCCTGCGTATTTATATGATAGTACCGCCGACGATCAAAGATCGGCGTGTCGCGGCGGTCTCTCCCCTGCTGGCAGGCCTCGAGGTCCTTCTCCGTAAAGAAAAATTGGATATGCCAGGTGTTGATGAGGTGCGCACCGTCTTCATTTGCGGTTTCGATTACTGGGCGCGGATCTTCGGCTAGAAACTCGTCAGCATCCACGATGAGCCACCAGTCGTCGTCGGAGAACTCCTTGTGCAGCGCCTCATAGACCATGCCGCGCAGGTAGTCGCCGTACGGTTTCAGTGTTTGTGCAAACGGCACGACAGCGTCACTGGCTTGAGCCATACGCTGCACAATGTGCCATGTCTCATCAGTGCTGCCGTTATCAAGGACGAAGATCCGGTCACAGTACTGCGCCGCGTACGTCAGCGATTGTGCAATAATATCGTCTTCGTTCTTGACGAGGCAGAGTCCATAGAGTTTCCCTCGATTCATAACGTGCTCTTTATATTCTCAGACGCCCGTCCGCGCCCCTCGGCCTGCGGGAGCGAGCGCTCGGCGTTTTTGGTCCCGGCGGCGTGCTCATCTATCACGGGAACCCGGCCGAGCAGTTTCGTGTCGATCAACTCCAAGACTCGCTCGTCAACCACAACGTCAAACTTTCTCGCAAACAGTTTCTCTGACCTCGCCAAGGCGGGGAAGTGTTCTACCATGAGCGTCTTGGGATGAAAGGTGCACGGCCAATCCATGTACGTGAGGTTGTCGTCGACCACGTTCCCGGCGAATGGTGAGTTCAAGACGATCGTGTGAAAGACGTACTCATCCGGGCACCCCACGAACCGGAAAAACCGGATGAAGTCCGGATGCTCCCGCGCGAAGTCCACGACGAAGCGCGCGCAGGGAGACGTGAAGCGCCAGTAGACGCTACCCCAGTACGGGCGGTAGCCGGCGGGGAACTTCCGCTTCGGCAAGAACGTGCTCACAACCGTATTGAGGCCCTTCAAGTACTTCGCTCGGAGCAAGTCCTCGACGTACCACCGCTCAATCCGTTTCAGACGGGCTTTGAGTTCCACGGCCGCTTGCTCGGGGTCTTCGGATAACGGGAACCGTCCCAGAAACTCCTTGCCGCGATGCCGCTCGAAATGCGCGTGGATCTCGTCGTTCCGTTTGATGGGATAGTCCTGTCCGCTCAGGAGCACGACATAATCGAAGTCACGCCCGGAACACGCTTCGTCTAGTGCGCTCAGGATCGCGCGGGCCTGACTGTATCCCGTGCCCGGCGGGTATCCTGTCGTATACACGGGAACCCGATGACCGACGAAGTGCACCGCCTTGCGACCATCGAGGGCGTGCACGAACGGTGCAATATCTTGTTTGCCGTCGATGTGTACGACGAAGTCTTCCTCGCCCGTGGTGAGGGCGCTGACCATCCGCGCGAGCTGGCCGGGGTTCTTGTGGGCGACAACGACGTAGACGAGTCTCACGGCCGGCTTACTCCGCCTCCTTCATCCGGCTGAAGAATGAGGTACACTAACGGCTGACCGCGCCCCTCTCCGGCGATGCTTGTGTCAGTAAACGTGCTCACCTAGAACTGAGCGGTCCCTCATCGGACCGCCGTCCAGCGCGGCCGGCGGTCCGAGCCGCCACGCGGTTGCAGCGGTCCCTTTGTGCAAGTAAAGCCAGCTCCTGCGATGCTCAATCTATGGCGTCTCTCTTGGTCTTCGCGAGCGCTCGGAGGGTCAAGGTCTCTTTCACCATCGCCGCCAGATCGTATTGGGAGACAAACCCGAGTTCATCTTTCGCCCGCTCCGGACTGAAAAATGCGTCGCTCAGGATAAAGTTAAGGAAACCAAAGCGCCTAGCCAAGACTCCCACGAGGGCTTTCGGAAGAACAACCGGCACCTTCGGCCTGACAGTAGCACGATCGATTTCTCGCAGGAAGTCGTCAAAGCTCCACCTTTGTAAGGCATTGATAATATAGGTTCTCAGACCCTCAGTACGGCTCTGGGCTGCCAGGATTGCCACATTGGCGACATCTCTCACATAAACAATGTTGAGCGGCGTCCCTAAATGCATCACTATTCTAAACCCTGAGCTGAAGGCGTGAAACAGGTGCTTGTCAAGGAGATGACTGCCGTAGCCTACCACCCAAGAGGGACGCAGGATCACCACCGGGATGCTTGTTTCTCGATTGAACTCCTCCAGCATCCGCTCGCCCAGGACCTTTGTGATCCCATACCAATCACGAGGTGTGAGGCTGAACGACTCGTTCACAGGCAACGAGCTCTTAGGCAAACCGTACACACTGATGGAACTGAAATGAATGACGCGCTTCACCGGGACCCGCCGGACCAGGATGAGCAAATTCCGGACATATTCAACGTTGGTCTCCCACTGAGCGCCTTCCGCTGAGGACCTGGGGCCCACGAGATTAATCAACGCATCATATTCCGCCAGCGGAAGCCGCACGGCGTAAGGGTTGGACAAGTCGGCCCGCACAAGTTTGACGCGGGATTCTCCCGAATTCTTGGGCCAGTCCCAAGCCGCACCCGGCCTGACGATGGCCGTGACGTCAAAGTCTTGATTTAGGATGAGTTGCTCCACCAAATACCGGCCTATGAAACCGGTGCATCCTGTGATCAAGACCTTGGTTCCGGTCAAAGCAGCACGTGAGGATCAATCTCGACCGGACGGTTCTCACGACAGCTTCTGACCGCGGCGTCGATGACGGCCATGTGCATGATCCCGTCGACGATGGAAATCTTAGGCCCGCGCTGCATGCCGAAATCGGTTAGAAAGTCGGACAGCAACGCGTGATGGTAGATCATGGCGCCGTACTTGATCGCAAGACGGCCCCTCATCACTCTTTTGCCGAGACCGCGCATCCGAAGGAGAAACTCCTCAACCCGCTTCTTTGGCGTGATGTGCCCCCGGGTCACCTGACAAAACTGGTCCTGCAGATCAACGAACAAGGTGTGTCTGTCTGCGTCGAACCGCACCAATCGCAACGATGTAGCGGTCGTCCATTTCAGATCCGCCAGCATGACGCACGTTCCGCCGGACGGCAGTCGAAGCCTGGTGAGAACATAGAAGCCGTGGTGTTGCCCGGACTCCCTTCGCACGCACAGCACTTCGCAGGGAATCGCCTGCAAAGACCACGTCACGAGATCGATGACGTGCGGGAAGTAGTCATACAGAACCCCGTACTCATCATAAGGCGAACGAGTGATCCAATTCGTGTCGGGCGGAAATGTGTGGGCAGTCGCGGTGACTGCCGTGACGTCTCCAAACTCCGTCGCGTGGACAATCCTTGGAATGCTCTGCACGACAGGCATGTACCTCAGATTGAGGACGACACCGAGTGTTCCGCCGGTCTGTTGGAGCTTGTCCTTGATCGCCAGTGCGTCCGATAGACCGACGGCCAGAGGCTTCTCAACGATGATCCGCTTCCCCGCGGCTGCGGCATCGCTGATGATTTGCTCGTGTGTAAAGGGAGGCGTGCAGATATCGATGATATCAATCCGGTTATTTTGCAGTAGATCGTGATAGTCGCCCGTAGCATGAGGGATTCCGTACAGTTTGCTGAGGTGTTGGGCCCGCTCAAGATCGACATCGGCGATCGCCTCGAGGTTCGCGTACGGTATCCGCTTCAAAAACGGGACGTGGATAGTCGCCGCGACGTACCCTGCGCCGACCACGCCGACGTGAAGCGGTCCGCCGTTCGCTCGGCTCCCGTTCTTAAGAGACTGCCGGGCCCACACTAATGGGGTCACAGTAACCTAACGCCGGGAGGCAGCGAAAGGGACATCAGGAACAGTCCGCTTCGAAGAGAACCATCGTTTGCGGCCGTGGTATGCCATGCTCTCAGCGGACCAGATTGGTGCGGCCCTGAGCCATAGCCGAACCACGGGCCAAGAGGACATCGTCAAACACCGCAGCGAGACGACCGGTCAGTTTGGGCCAGGCGTATCGCTCAGTTACTTCCTGGCTGGCTCGAAGCTCCAAACGCCCGTCTCTCCCCAGCCGATAGAAGTCCCAGATCGTGTCTCGGATGGCGCCGATATCGTGAGGGGGAACGAGCGAGCCGGCACCCGCGGCACGGAGGATGTCGGCGGCGGGCCCCTCCGGCAGCAAAGCCAGGATCGGCTTTCCGGCCGCAAAATATTCGTACAATTTGGTCGGAACCGCGGTCCGGTGCCACTCACCCGGGTCGCCGATGATCACCAGGACGTCGGAACTTTTCAATATCCGCACACCGGCTTCGTAGGAGACCGCGCCCTCAAGATGCACGATATCGCGGAGTCCCCAACGATCCATTGCGCCCAGCGCAAGATCGCGAAGCACAGAATCAAACGTGCCCAGGAACAGTACGTCGAGATCCTTGCCGAGCTCGGGATGCGCCTGGACGCACTGCCCGAGTGCCTCAAGAAACGGTACTGGAGACCTTGCGGCGTAGAAATGGCCGAAATGCGTGAAAGTGAATTTCCGCCGTTGAACGCCCGGGGCGCGGTCAAAATCCGCCGGATCATATCCCATCGGGATGACCGTCACTTTGCCGGGCGGGACCTCTTTGCTTCGGCATTCGAACGTCTCCCGAAGCGGTTCTGCCGTCACGACGACTCGGTCGGCGCTCCGCAAGATTAGCCCCTCGAGACGACGTGCCATGCTGGCGTGGAGTGGTGAAGGAAACAGGCGTTTGGCAAACCCCGGACGCTCCGCCCAGCCATCCTGAAAATCCGCCACCCACGGCGTTCCTAAGATCTTCTTGATCGCATACGCGATCACATGGCTGGTAATCGCGGTAGACGTCGAATAGACGAGATCGATGGGCACTCGCTGATTGATGCGCAATGCTCGTCCGATGGCGAATGGGGTCCAGCCGACATGACGATCCGGGAAGAATAGCCAGTGCTCAAGGCCCCGCAGGCGCCGTATGCTGCGCCCCAGTGAGCTCGTCCGTTGGTGCAACCCCGGGCCCTGACGCATGCTCGCGGTGGAAGGCCTTGTGAGGAATCGCCTCGCCGCCCGGAGCGGTTCAAACGACAGCGTCCGCTGCACATCGATGCCCTCGGGGATTGTGTCAACGAGAGAGGGGTCGTAGAAATAGCTATCGCCCGAGTGAACGGTCATGACGATGGGCTGCCATCCAAATGGCGTCAAGTATCGCACAAACCCAGGTGTGCGCTGTACTCCGGCGCCGCCCAGTGGAGGGAAGTAATAATCGATCATCAGCACGGTCTTTGGCCGTCCGTGCGATGTGAGCACAGAGGCGGCAGTGTTCCCGTGCTCCAGGCCAGGCCTCAATTCGTTTGTTGACTCCTGAAGCTCCGGTGAGACGCTTGTCACTTAAGCACGGCTAAAATTCAGATGCGGTGGAAGGCACATGGGTTCCAGCCCTTCAGGCGTCTTCACACAACTTCCGGTACACGTCGATCATTCGGGCCGCGACCTGATCCAGGCCCAACCGCTGCGCAAGAAGTCGCTCCCGTCCACCCACAGCACGCTGGCCGATACAATCAAGGACACGATCCGCAAGTTCGGACGAATCCGGACGACAGACAAAGCAATAAGGAACGCCGTCGACGACTTCTTTGGTGTCGCCGGCATCCGTGGAGACCACAGGCACTTCACAGGCGAGGGCCTCCTTAACGACAGCGGGTGAAGCTTCACAAAACGACGTTTGAAGCACCGCGTCGGCCGCGTTGAAATACAATGGCATGTCGTCGTATCGAATATCGCCGGCCGTAACCAATAACGCCCCAGGTGCACGCCGGCGGACTAAGTCGAATGTGGCTTGAGCGAGCGAGAACCGCTTGTAGCCCGCACCGGCTCTCCCCGAAAAGAATACTACCTTCGCATCAGACGGTATCCCCAAACGTTCCCGACACGCACGCCGGTCCAGAGGTTTAAACTTCCCCAGATCAACCCCGCAGGGAATGATTTCATACCCAACTCCGGGAGGAACGACAGCCGCCAACCGGGAGCTCACGAGAATGATAAAATCCGCCCTGCCGGCTGCAAATCTCTTCAGGGCGAGCGAATGTCTCAGGTAACTCGTCGGATGCCATGTGCGCGTCTGATGTTCCGTGTCGGTGATCTCGGCCTCGTGGTTCGTCAGAACTATCGGGACAGAAAGGCGCGCGAGCCGCCTCGCCAACCCCACGGCCAGCAGTGAATAAGTATGGTGTGTGTGCACCAAATCGTAATGCCTCGAGCGGAGCTTGCGCACCAGCGGTGCCACCTTGAGCGCATAATCCAACCGCGTCTTGCGGGGGTCTATGACGAGGAGATCAACATCGACGCCCGCGGCTTGAAGTCCATGCACCTGGTCAGGCAGAAAAGCACCCAACCACGGGGATGACGCCGATGGATACATGCTCGTCACGACTAAGACATGCACGGACGCCTCACCTCGCCTCCGCCTCGGAGTAATCATCACCGCAGCGGGAGGGTAACGTCGAACAGATGGACCCGTAGACTCGGACAACCTTATCGGCAACGGCATCCCAGGAGTATTTTGTGGCAGCGAGTCGGCCTCCGCGCTTGCCCATTTCTTCCGCCCGGACTGGATCCGACAGCAGTTCGCGGATCGCGAACGCCACTCCGCGCGCATCGCTTGTGGCAGCGACAAGACCCGTGCAATCCTCAGCTACGGTCTCGCCGAGCCCTCCCACGTTGGCCACCGCCACCGGCCGGTCGAAAGCATAGGCGAGCTGAAGCACGCCGCTTTGATAAATCCGCTGGTAAGGCAACGCCACCACATGAGCCGCCGAGAAGAATTTTCCAAATTCTTCGAATGGAATGTACCGCAAGTCAGGGATGACGCGTTGTTCAAGTTTTAGATTCGCAATCTGACGGGCGTAGGGACCGAAATCCTCCGTTGGCCTCCCGGCAATCACTAGATAGAGGTCCTGATTTTCACGCAGTAACTGCGCGAACGCATCGATCAGGACAGACAGGCCCTTATACGGCGCAATGGCCCCGAAGAACAAAATTGCTCGACCATTTGGTGGAATCCCAAGAGCGTGCTTCGCTTCAGCCGGGGACATCCGCGGGGCGCTAGAAAAGTGCAGGTAATTCGGGTGCGGGACACGCACAATTCTTGATTTCTCGACGCCATCCATAAGAAGATCGGTCACGCTGTTCGACGAGTGAACCAGAATGGCATCTGCCTCACGATGACGAGCGCGATCGAGCCACGTGCTTTTGTCAAACAAGGACTTGACATCGTGCGCCGTGTACACGATGCGTACACCGCGCCTCTTTAGGAACCTCCAGTAGAGAAAATCGAACTGCCCGAAGCGATCGTGGAGGTGGACGACGTCCGGGCGAAAACTGACGATCATCCTACGGAGCCGCGCCACCTTGGCTGCGTGGCTTACGGCGCGTCGCAGGCGACCGCCTAGGAGCAGGGGGCCACTGCCGGACAGAGTTCCGAGAGGCCACACGGGAAGGCCGTCGGCGTCTTCAATCGGTTCAATAGGAAAGGGCGCGGCCATTGCCACGTGTAGCCCAGTCGCCGCAAGCGCTTTCGACAGAGCGCACGCATAGTGCCATATGCCGCCCGCACTTTGATTTACAACGGTCAATACACGCCGAACACTCATGCCGTACCGATCATCGGTCATATCGTTCTGACTGCCCGCGGCCGCGGGCCCATCGGCACTGGAGGCGTCGCCGAGCACGAGGAGCGGCCGGTATTTGCCCGATGGATTCGAGGCAATAGCCAAGTCGTGTAGGTCTGTTTCCGGTCGGAGGCGCTCACGCCCCTCTCCGCTCCCGGGCAACAAACCTGTCACGCCGCGCGCGCAGCACGTTCCACAAGAACAGCGGCACTCCGATGCTGTATCGTTTCCATACCCGGCTTCGTTCGGTGAGCAGTCGATACAGCCAATAGAGTTGAGTTCGCTTTATCCACTCGGGGTATATCGACGCACTCCTCGCAAGTTTGTCGAGATAGCCGCCAACAGCGAGAATGAATGTGGCGCCCAACCGATCGCGATATTGAAGGATCCACTCTTCCTGTTTCGGTTGCCCCAGGCCCACAAGGAGTATCGTGGGTCTTGTGAGCGCAATCGACGCGACAACAGCATTCATGTCTTCGCACGATTCAATGTAGCCGTGACGAGAGCCGGCCACGCGGATCCCCGGGAAGGCCCGGGAAAGGTTTTCAGTCGCACGTGCGGCGACATTCGGTTGACCGCCGAACAGAAAGAAACTCCATCCTTCCCGAATTGATTCTGGGATAAGTGTTGGCATCGTCATTTCCATTGCGACGATATTTTCTCTTCTAAATAATGTGCCAAAGAGCCGCGAAGACCATAAGACCGCAATACCATCTGGAGTTACCAAATCGAACTGCCCGAGCGTATCCCGTAAGCGCGGATTTGCGCTCATCAAGTTAACTGTGTGCAGATGGATGTAACTGGCGATGAGCGTTGTCCGTCGCTCGACGGCCCGCTTGATGTTCAGTATGAGCTCCGAGGCGGTGAGTCGTGTAACGAGAACGCCGCAGTATTCGACCCTATCCGCCACGGCATCCACGACCCCGGGGAACGACTCGGCGCGCTGCCGCGGCGCACGGACCGTGGAAGGGCGCCGCAGACACACGCGCATAACCTTCATTGCTCCTGATCCTCTTCCTCAATTGCAACTGAAAACAGAGGTTGCCGCATCCGATGAGGCAGCCTTGTTCACAATGAAACTGTTTCGCCAGGGCCCCTCCTTCTGATACTCAGAGGCGGACCATTCTGGGTGAACCGCACACCATTCACGCCACGCTAACTGTTCCCCCAGGCCAGGATTGCCCCGGAATGCGTACCAATCGTCGAAGATTATCACGGTCCCGTCGACGAGGAGCGGTGTCACGAAGTTCAGCGCCAACTTGGCCGATTCATAAAGGTCCGAGTCGATATGCACTATCGCGGCGTGATGGAGCGTGTGCGTGCGGATTGTGCGCTCGGTCAAGGTGTCGGCGAACCATCCGGGGACGACGATGGTGCGCTCCAGCGGCACGCCGGCGCCAGAGATGTTCTCTTCGAACTGGCGCTGGGAGCACGCAAACTTGCCCTCCAGGAAGTCCCGCGACTGCGCGTCGACTCGCCCGGGGGCTGGAAGGCCCTTGAACGAGTCAAAGGCCACAAATCGCATCCGGCGCCACAGTTGACGCCGCTCAATAACGTCCTGCGGCGTGTTCCAGATGTTGAAGCTCGACTGCTCTTCGAACGCCCTCCGAATAGCGTGAAATGCAGAGGCGAACGAACTGCCAGTGTACACGCCAAATTCGAGATAGTCTCCGGCCACCTTTTCTGAGGCGATAAGTTTCGCAGCTTTAGAAATTATGGTGTTGTCAGGAAGGATAACGAATCTACCCATCGCCGCCCGCACGCGGTACAGAGGATGGAGAGTTCTGCGAATAATTGACTCGACCCGACTCATTGGCGGCCGGGAGTCAGATGCCAGCGTCCCGATGGAGGTTGACGGTCGGGGCCCTCAGTTTGTAGTACCCCTCACTTCGTGCCTGACGCCCCTCGAATCGAGGCCGTGAGCTGGCTAGAGCAAGTGGCGGCCTCGTGCTTATGGTCGCCAAACCACGCCCACGGTTCACGTTGCAGCGCGTTCTGTTTCCAGTCGCTACGTGGGGAGAAATTCCCGGACGGGCCTCCGGCCGGTTCGTGCTAGCGCAAGGTTCTGGCTTTCTGCCGAAGCGGTCTTGCTTCCGCCGGCCCGCGCGGACAATCGGCTGATCGCTACAGTCAACCCCACAAGTGTCCAAAAATATATCTGGTTTTGGGTGAGACCGAAGATATTATCGGTAAGGCTCATGGTCATGAGACCAAGCGTCGCAGCAATCGCGTTGAGTGCTATCGATGCCATCCTCTCATCGGTACAGCGGCGCCACGTTCTGTATTCGGAGACTAGGATGGTGAGATACATCAACACATAAGCCACGACTCCCAACATGCCATACTCGTAGAGCACCGCGAGATAGTCATTGTGCTCCATATTCGCGATGCCGTGGCCGCTCAGGACCAACCCCCCGATCGATCCCGGGCCTGTGCCGATCAGCCTGTTGATTCCGGTCGAGACAGCGCCCGCTTCATCCTGAGTCGCAGACATCCAAACCGGACCGGTCGTTTGCCAGATACCCACGCGGTCTGCGAAGCTTCCCTCGAACGGGTTGGCGAGACGATTGGCGATAGATGGTACCATGCCGACGGCTATTACGACCGCCAGGGGGACGAGGACAAGGAACACGTGCTTGCGCAACGCGCCCACGACCATCAAGATGACCACAGCCGCCACCCAGGAGGTCCTAGCATAGGTTGCGGCAAGCAACACTGCGGAACAACCCACAATGCTCAAGGCCAGAAGCTTCCGGGTGCCCGATTGAGCCAGCGCCTGACAGAGGAATATGCTGAAGATCAGCACCAAGAACACTGCGAAGGCATTTTGATCTACAAACGTGCCATTGATTGGGAGATTTCTCCTCAGGAGCTGATAGAAACCGAAGAGGGCCGGGATGACAAAGGCCGCCGCAATGACATCGATCACTCCCTGTATGGCCTTCGGGGTTCGAAAAACGTGCGCTGCTAGCGCATAAATCACCAAAGCACTCACCGGGCGAAGCCACTGATTCATGCCGTAAACCAAGCTCTCGGAATGCGCCACGCCTACGGCTCGTAACAACCCCATGAGCCCGCTCAGCAACAGCAATGCAAAAGCGGTTCCACCGGGAAGACTAAGAAACGGAATGCCGCGGCTCAGCACGAAAACGCCGCCGACGAAGATCACTGTGAGGACCAACCCGACGTTGAAAGGCGAGGAGCCGACGGCGACCGACGTGGAGCCGGCGGCGGCCGATGCAGGGGCTGCCCGGTTGACGAAGGCGAAGCTCAGGTCCGTACAAGAACGGATGAAGACCACGAACAGCAACCCGAGATCGGGGCGTTGGACGAAGACGACCAGAAAGATCATGCCGACCACCGCGGCGACCGCCAGTGACGCCGGCACGCTGCTGGCAAGCAACGCCAAAGCCACACCGCTCAGCGTTACGAGCAGGATAAGCCAACCCGCCGAAGACGGCGCTCCTCTTGCGACTTCGTTGCCCACTCTCACTGCCGCAACCTCACACTATCGCGCGATCCGGACCGTCGGCTCGCATCGAAGAGACTAACGGCACCGCCTTCCGGATCGTACCAACCGCCACCATTCGCGCTTCCGCTTCCTCGGAGTAGTCTCGAAAGTCCGGCTGCTCAACAGCCCAGGCGGTGTATTCATCGACAACCTGCTCCAACGGAACGGTCGGCTTCCAGCCCAGCGCCTTCAACTTGGTAACGTCGGAAAGACTATGGCGCGCATCGCCGACACGGTAGAGTCCCGGGACTTGCGGCTCGATCGTGCTCCGGACGCGGGCGCCGATCAGGCGAGCGTACTCACGCACGGAAATCTGGCGGTCCCCACCCGCGTTGAAGACTTGAAAGTCGGCCCGGTCGTCTTCCAAGACCAGGAGGTTGGCCCGCACCACGTCATGGATGGACACGTAATCCCGCAGCTGACGTCCGTCCTCGTAGCAGATTGGCGGTTTGCCGGTGAGGAGCCGCTGGGTGAAGGTTCGGAGCACGCCCGAATACGCGTTCCGGAACGACTGACGGGGCCCGTTGACGATCGAATAACGCAGGCAGACAGTCGGGATCTGGTAGCGCCGCCCGAGGTTGAACGAGATCATCTCCTGCGTGTACTTGCTGATCCCGTACGGATTTTGCGGATTGACGACCGTCTCGTCCGTCCACTGGGGAACCATGGGACGCCGGCACTGCGGACAGAGGATGTCCCACAGCCCCTGATTCATCTGGCTCCCGTCGCGCGCACCGGGATATTCTCCGCGGTGCCGGCCGGAGAATCGGGACAGGTGATTTCGATCCTCCGGACACGTGTACCTGCCTTCGCCGTAGACGGCCTGGGATGACGCAACCACGATCTTTCGAACCGGCAGCCGCCTCTTGACGATGACCTCGTACATATGGGCTGTGGATACCGTGTTGGTGTGGAAGAACGTGGAGAAATCCGGCAGGTAATCTTGGTACGCGGCGAGATGGAAAACCGCCTCCACGCCTTCGAGAGCCTGCTCCCAAGACGCCCGCCGCCGCACGTCGCCGTAAACGAACTCAATGTCACTCGTCGGCACGTAATCGGGCAGGACTTGACTGGTATGCACGGGCGGCAACAACGCATCGAGGATCCGGACCTGATATCCTCTGAGGCGGAGCGCGTCAACCGTGTGGGAGCCGATGAATCCCGCGCCGCCCGTGACAAGTACTCGCACGTTGATCAGTCCTCCGGTTGTCAGTCGAGAATTCGAATCAACAGTTTCTGCCGGTGAGGAGATAGGCGGCCCCGCGAGCAAGCACCTGCAGATCCAGCCAAAAAGACCACTTGTCGATGTATTCCAGATCCAAACGCATCCACGTCTCGAAGTCTCTCGGCTGGCCGCGGACATGCCAAAGACAAATCATCCCCGGTTTGGCGTCGAGTTTGCGGCGATGCCGGCCGTTAAACTGGGCCCACTCGGAGACCAGCACCGGTCTCGGGCCGACCAAACTGAGGTCTCCTCGCAAAACGCTCCACAATTGAGGGAGTTCGTCCAGGCTGAATCGCCGGAGGATTCGGCCGACGGCGGTCACCCGAGGATCGTTTCGCATTTTGAACACCGGGCCGGTCGACTCATTCCGGTCCAGCAACTGCGGCTTCATCGCGTCGGCCCCGGTGACCATCGTGCGAAACTTGTAGGCCTTGAGCGGACGGCCTCCCAGTCCGACGACCGGCCATCGATAGAGAACAGGCCCAGGGGATGTGAGCTTGACGGCAAGCGCGATGGCGGGGAATAGCGGGCAGAGCACCAGCAGCGCAAGGCCGGCCACCATCACGTCCAGCAAGCGCTTGCATGCGACCTGCCAGCCCGCCGGAGGGTGGCGCCGGCGATCCGCAGCCGGACGATCTTCCCCCGAACGCGCTCGGCTAAGAGCACTCAAGGTCGCACTGCTCCGGCGCCGGCCGATCCGCTCCGGCGCCCACCTGACGTCCTAATCCCGGCCCGGCAGGCGTGCAAGGAAGAATGAATGCAGCTCATTCTTTAGTGCGCCTCACGGCCGCGAGAACGGGGCGGGCCAGCGACTCCGCGGCTCTCCAGCATCGTCTGGTAAAGTTGAACGTGGCCCTGCAACTGTCGTTCCAGAGTGAACTCCTCCAGCGCCACGCGCCGGCAATTCATCGCCATCTCCGCGCGTTTCTCCGGATCGAGAAGCAAGCCGCGGATCGCGTCGCGGAGCGTGGTCATGTCCTGAGGCGGAACGAGAATTCCGGTGACGTTGGGCCGCACCATATCGGGAATCCCTCCGACGGCGGAGGCGATCACCGGGGTGCCGGATGCCATGGCTTCCAGGACCGTGAGAGAAAAACTCTCCTGCCGGGACGGGTTCACGAAGATATCCGCGGCGTTATACGCGATCGAGAGCATCCGTTCGTTCGTCAGCCGCCCCAGATTCAGGTACGGCAGGTGGACGTCAACGGGTGGCCTTCCGCTGCCGACGGAGACCAGCAGGAGATCCGGCACGTCATCGATCTCCTCCAGGGCCTGAACGAGCAGCGCAAGATTCTTGATGGCGCGATGAATCGGTTCGGCCACGAAGAAAACGACGCGCGCCTCCGGGGGAATCCCCCACGCTTCGCGCGCAAGTGCTTTGGCCCTGGGACGGAAAATTTCGGCCTCCACACCGTGGGGAATCAAGTCGATGGGGAAATCCTTCAGCAGGCTGCTCCGCCGAGCCTCGTTCGCCAGCCAGCGACTGGGCGCCACCAGCCGGAGGCGCCCGGTCGGGATCGCCTGAAGGGCCGCCTGTTTTCGCTGCCAGACCTGACGCGAAAGATCCCCGGGGTCGTGCGAGCCCAGTTGCGGACACGCACCGCACTGGCCGACATATTTCTCGCAGCCTTCCGGTGAGTGACAGCCGCCGGCAAAGAAGCTCACGTCGTGCAGGCTCCGGACCACCGGTGTATGTCGAGGCACTGCGGTGAAGAACGAGCGGTAGTCGACGAATTGATACATCTGCTGAATGTGCAATATATCGCAGTCAGGAATTTGCTCAACTAGCTCCGAGGTATAGCGGCTGCGATCGTCACTGAACGCTTCGTAGCCGGGGACCCGCGAGCGCCGGTACCGCGAGAAGCTCCTGCGGATCTGAACATCGCGCAGCCGGCGGCGTAGCCGTGTGGGCAGATCACGGCGCGGGTGGAAGGCGACGATCGAGGGATCCGCCGGCACCTCGTCGAGTTCGAAGACGAACAGTCTTGAATCGTGCCCCATGTGGAGCAATCCTCGATGGAGGCGGTGGGCCATGACGGCTGGGCCCCCGCCCCCGCCCCCAAAGGTCCTGGTCAGTTGGACGATCCTCATGCCACGCCTTGGCTCACTCTGGTGGTTTCGAGCCTGTGTGAGTCGCATCGTGTCGGGTATCTACGAGGCCGCTCTGTTTTTCAGCGTCTCCCCCCACTCCGTTTCTCGAGGTCTTACCCCGCATCCGTACCACCTGGGCGGGGACGCCGAAGGCAATTCCACCATCCGGAATGTCACGTGTCACCACGGCGCCCGCGCCGACGACGGCGCCTTTGCCAATCCGCACCCCATCCAGCACGATCGCGCCTGCGCCTATCCAGGCATAGTCTTCGACGATGATGGGGCCTCGAGTTTCCAGTGGCTGCTCCAAGTATGGCACCCCGGGCGCAATCCCGTGGTTAAAAGAATAGAAGATGCTATTCTCTCCGAGCCCAACGTCCCGGCCGATCTGAATCGGGGCGAGGTACGAGATGAGCGAGACACCGCGATTCACTCGTGACTCAGCGCCGATCGTAATGCCGCCGCCCTCGCCCGTCTCAAGGTGAGAGTTCCCCCAAAGACAGGCGGCTTCATCAATCTTCACAGGGCCGCCTCCGGTTCCCTGGAAGATCGTGACACCGTCCCCGATAAACACGTGCGGACCGAGCCGGAGATCTTTGTGATAGATTGTTGCGCGCGGCGAAATGAAACCGCGCGGAGTCATGGCCGCGAGGTAGTGCCGACCCTTGTAGGGCGGCGTAAGCCACGCAGCGAGCCTTGCCGAGATCCTGCCCGCGGGGCTCAATCCCGCCCGCGACAGCCAAAAGCGGGCCCAAAGTGACCGGACCTTCCTCGGGATCATGGCCCACCTCTGAAGAGCCCCTTGGATGGACAGGCGGAGGTTGGACATCTTGGTCCTGAACTCATCGGGACGGCCCCCTGGAGGTGTGGACTACCTCCCAATTAGCAGCCGCATCGGCGCGCAGCCGCGGCCGAATGATCTCCCGCAACGTCTCCACCCTGCGCTGCCACGTATGCTCGCGAGCAACGGCCATCCTTGCCTCGCGGAGGTGCGGTTCCTCGGCCAAGCTCTGCTCAACGCACTGGACAAATTCATCGGCGTCGCCGGCGATCCGCACGAGAGGCAAGAATCTTCGAACCGAAGGGACATCCGTTGATACGACAGGGCGGCCGCACGCCAGATACTCGTAGAGCTTTGTGCGGTCGCCGGCGGCGGTCAACTTAGTGACGTGATACGGCATGACGCACACGTCACAGCAGCCAATGTAGGCAGGCACTTCCTCCACAGGCTTGCGTCCAAGATAGTGCACGTTGGGCTGTGCAAGAAGCGCTTCAAGCTTCGGCCGGTCAGCGCCCAACTCTTCGGAGCCCACAAACACGAGCGACCACTCGGGATGGCGCGCCGACAGTCGCCATAGCAAGGACCAGTCGATGTGCGATTGGATCGCTCCCACGAACCCGATAATCGGGTGCGGGATCGGCCGCACATCTGGGGGAATCTCACCTCTGGCCATCACGTTCTGAAACACCTCATAATTCACGCCGTTGGGAACGAGATACGAGTGCGGGTTACGTTGGAGACAATGCTCGAGCAGCCGGTCTGAAACAGCGACGACAAGATCGGCCTGCCGCAGCAGGCGCCCATCATTACGTGCCACGGCCGATCGCAGCGCAGCCGCCGCGGGGTCAACAAACTCGACGTAGTCGTCGAGGACGTGGTAGATGACGAGCCTCTCCCGAAAGGTCCCGACGGCGTGCGCGAACATCGGATCAAAGATCCAGAGAATGGGAGCGTGGAACCCGAGGCGCCGTGCGAGCCACCGCACGTGCGCCAACCGCAGCGGCGACACAACCCGGTTGAATGCTCGGCCAAGTGGCCGGCTTCCGTTTGCGCGGACTAGCACGCGCGGCTCATGATAGACAAGAAGCGAGGCGTTGACACGTTCGAGGACGGGCTGGTGCATGGTCCTCGTCCGCAGCCCGTTCACCACCTCGCGCACGGAGACGGGCGGCCCGACATACAACACCCGGTTGGACGCCGCCACGAGCGACAGAATCTGCTGGTACGCCTTCCACGGTCCGTGCCACGGCTCATGTGCGAAGCACACGATGTCCTGCCCAGAGAGAACGCCGCGTTTCGCATCGAGTTTCGGGTGCGGCTGCAAGGGCATGTCGCTGCCCGCAGTCAACACGTCCGTCGTTCGCTCTTTACTCAAGCGAGGGAACGCGTGCGCCAGCATGGCTCCGGACCGTGTCGTAGACGTCCCGCGTCATCTCAGCGATATGCCGCCACGAATAGCGTGTTGCGGCCAGCTCCGCCGCACGAGCGCTCATGGAATGGCTAAGCCGTTCATCCGTAAGCAACCGCGTCATCGCCTCAGCCAGTCCGTTCTCATCCCCGGGACTCACGAGCAGGCCCGTGCCCCCGTCCTCGATAACCTCGGGCAGACCTCCAACCCGGGTACCCACCACAGGTATGCCGAACGCGAGCGCAAGTTGCGCTACCCCGCTCTGCGACGCGCTTCGATAGGGAAGCACGACGACATCCGCCGCCCGGAAGAATTTTCCGACGTCATCGACAGCATGGTAGTCCAAGTGGATCGCCGTGCATTCACGGATTCCCGCGGCGGCGATCGCCTCTTCGTAGGGAGTGAACTCTTCGAAGGGACATCCTGCGATCACAAGCCACGTCTCTGGGACACGTTTCCGGACCAGCCCGAAGGCCCCGATGAGATCCTTCAGCCCCTTGTAGGGGCGAATACCCCCGAAGAACAGCACGACCCGCGACTCAAGGGGAACACCGACGGCTGCTCGCGCCTCCCGGCACGACAGGGACACGTTATCGGAGAAGAAGAGATAGTTCCCGTGAGGCACAACACGAGTCGGAGGGGCGTCATCGCGAAAGATCCGGTGGAACGCCGCGTCATTCTCGTGAGAATGAAGAATCGCCCGGTCAACCTGCCGCAGCAATCTCCGAAGGCGCGGTGGATCTTCAGGCGTATCTTCATGAGGGAGAACATCGTGGGCCGTGTAAATGACCCGACGTCCCAGGAGCCGAAGGGCTGTCAGGTAGAGCCAGTCATGCGGGCCAATAGGCCACTCGAGGTGGACGACGGGCGCCCTCTCCCTCAGGACAATGGCGACAATCCGAAGCATTGCCTGCACAGACCCCAACCGTCGGCGGAGGACGTCAAGCCTTGTCGGACGATAGGCCACACGAACGGCCACAGGCCGACGCTCAGGAAGGCCCCACTCCTTCAAGATAGGATAGAGTCGAAACCCGTGCGGACGACCGGCCAGTTCATAATTCTTAGCAGTAATCAAAGATGTGTTCACCCCGGAGATGGCCAAAGCTTGACACAGACAATAGGTATAGTGGCAGATACCGCCGACGCCCATCGGCTCAATCACAACGACACGGTCAGTCATCGTCGAGCACTGCTCCTATCTACTGCGTCCTCACCGCACCGATTGCCCTGCGAACCGTCCTCACGGGGCTGAGTAAGACGGCAACCGCTTCTGAGATCACGGCAGCCACGAGCCGAGTCCAACTCAGCGGGTACCTGAGATCCGCAAGCGCGCGCCGGTGGAACTGCCAGAATTGCCTGTCTCGCAGCCGAAAAATGTTCTTGCTCAAGAACCGGTAATACTGGTGCAACCTGCGCTGCAGCAACCGCTGGTGCTCCTCTCTATCCAGGTAGGCGGGGCCATATCTCGTAAGCATATCCAGCCAAGCAGGCAGGTACGTATAGAGCCGTTCCGCGTGCGAGGTCGTCATCGACTGATCATGTGCTCGAACGTATGTGAGCACTTGGTGCACAAAACCGAAATCACAATGCTGCAGGACCTCAAAACACGCCTCGAGATCCGCATAAATATGCGACTCGTTATAGAACGCCCCGGCCGCGCCTCTGATCAGGTCCGAGCGAATGAGCAGGCAGGTCGGGGAGAGAAAGGGGTAGACCTCTCCACGCAAGGTCAACCGTCCGATCTCCCGGCCGGCCACAACCGTGCTCGGGTGCGGCAGGCCATCGCACTCGACCTGCTCGTTCTGGAGCGCATACGATCCCACAATACCGATCGATCGGTCCCCTTCGGCGACCCCCACCATAGAGGCGATACAGTCCGGGAACAACCAATCATCGGCATGCACCACTTTGCAGTACTTGCTGTCTGTGGCGATCAACCCGAATGCGATATTGTGGCTCCGAATAACGTCGACGAATCGGGCGTTGGTGTGAACGCGGATCCGGCGATCCTGTTGTGCAAACTGTTGCGCGATCTCCAACGAGCGGTCTGTGCTGCAGTTGTTGACGATGATGTACTCCCAGTTGCTGTAGGTCTGCGCTAATACGCTCTCGATGCACTGGCGCAGGAACCTCTCACCATTGTGAACGGGAGTGACCACGCTCACAAGAGGCTCGGAGATCATATTCCCACGCATGCTGCTGAGACCCACCGGCAACGCTATGCGTTCAAAGGCGAATTGTGCATGCGATCCAAAACGGAAACGTCGCTGACCGGTAAGTCGGCCGCGGCGTCTCCGATGCGGCTGGTTTCCCACTGCAACACCGGGGTGATCACACCGCGGCGTCCGCGATTCATGCGGTAGCCCACCTCGGACACCTCAAAGGAGAGCACGTTTTCCTCGAAAGGCAATCCTGCCGCGGAGGCGGCTGCTCCTATGTCCACATGGTAGACGCCGGGCCTCAGCAGGTAGGGCGGAACGATGCAGACCGACCTATACTGCCCCGCCTCCCTGACGCTGCTGCCCCTCCAATCCATCGAGTCGGTATCCCAGGAAGTCCACACAATAGTTCCCTGGGCATCGGTGAGGCGGGAGATGATGGACAAGTTCCGAAGGGGTGCGCGGACCTCGTACCCGATCTCGATCTTGGACGGGCTCTGGAAGTCGACGACAGGGATCGGCGTCTCGTGGGCGGACAGAATGCGGACAGAAGTGAACCGAAAGCGACCGTCCCCGTCCGTCGCATCCAGTCGCTGCGCCCCCGTCGCGAGGGACGCTGTGAGATAGGAGGCCACGACGTCGGCCGAGGCGCCGTCGAGCTTCAACTGCCCTCCGTCGATCCACAGCGCCCGCTCGCAGAACTGGGTGATGGCCCCGAGGTTGTGGCTGACGAACAGCACGGTTCGGCCTTCGCGGGAAACATTCCCCATCTTCCCGAGACACTTTCGCTGAAACTCGGCGTCTCCTACCGCCAGTACTTCATCGACGACCAGGATCTCTTGGTCCAAGTGTGCGGCGACCGCAAAGGCCAAACGCAGGTACATTCCGCTAGAATAGCGCTTCACAGGCGTGTCAATGAACTGTTCAACGCCGGCAAACGCCACGATGTCATCACGCTTCCGGTCAATCTCGCTCTTCTTCATGCCCATGATGGCGCCGTTCAGGTAGATATTGTCCCGCCCCGTCAGCTCCGGATGAAAGCCTGCCCCAACATCGAGCAGAGTTCCCACTCGACCCCGAATCTCGGCAAAACCGGTCGTGGGCTCGGTGATGCGGGAGAGGATCTTGAGCAGGGTGCTCTTCCCCGCGCCGTTGCGCCCGACGATCCCGATCATTTCCCCACGCCTGACCTCAAACGAGACCCCCCGCAGGGCCCAAAACGACTCAGCCCGTCGCGGCCCCTGTCGCCGCGGGGAGAACGTCCGGACTAGGTGATCGCGAAGAGTATCATGCCGCCACCGCTGTCCCAACGTAAACTGCTTGGACAGCCCTTCCGCTCGAACCACGATCTCACCCACGATCGGCCTCCCGTCCGCCTTCTCGTGGGAAACGACCCGGAACCGAATCGCTATTGATAGTTTCTCTCATCGGCCTGACCCAAGAGAACGCCCCGCTCGATCAGATAGCCTAATATGCGCTTCGCGTTCTCGCGAGCCGAACAGTCAGTTGTCGTGAGCCGGATCTCGGGATCAACGGGCGACTCGTACGGATCGTCCACTCCGGTAAAGCCCGCGATTTCCCCCCGGCGGGCTCGAGCGTACATCCCCTTTGGATCGCGCTGCTCACAGACTTCCAAAGGCGTATCAACAAACACCTCAATGAAGTGTTCCTCGCCCACTATGGCTCTGACTTCGTTTCTGGTTGCACGGTACGGGCTCACGGCCGCACAGAGCACTGTGCCTCGGTGACGGACGATCTCCGACGCAACAAAGCCAATGCGTCGGATATTGGTGTCGCGGTCTTCCCGGCCGAATCCTAAGCCCTTGGATAGGTGCGTGCGCACCACATCGCCGTCCAGAAGCGTGACCTGGCGTCCGTGCTCCATGAGCATCACAGCGAGGATTTCAGCAATCGAAGATTTGCCCGCACCACTGAGACCCGTAAACCAGACGCACAGCCCTCTTTGATGTGGCGGCGGAGACACTCTCGACAGGATGGCCGCAATCTCGGGCCGGGTAAACCACTCCGGCAGCCTCTTCCCGTTGCGCAGGTAGTCCAGGCGGACTTGGGTCCCGGAGATCGAGGCGATCCGCGTTTCAGGTCCGAGTCCGTCGTGCTCGACATAGCGGTTCTCGTCAGGCAGATACACGAGCTCTTTGAACGCGACCATCTTCACGCCAATTTCGCGCTCGCACTTGCGGAACAGGTCCTGCGCCTCGTACTGTCCGTAAAAGGGCCGACCGCTGGAGTCCTTCCCGGGGCTGGCATGGTCCCTCCCGACGATGAAGTGATTAGCTCCATAGTTCCGTCGAATGATGGCATGCCAGACTGCCTCCCGGGGTCCGGCCATACGCATCGCGAGCGGGAGGAGGTCCAGGATTGTACGGCTCCGATCATAATATCGCTCCACGAGCAGTTTGTAGGTCCACGCCCGTGTGTAGTGATCCACGTCTCCTGGCTTCGTGAGCCCGACGGTGGGCTGGATGAGCAGAGCTCCCTGGACCCTGTCGGCTGCCTGCTTCGTGAGTTCCTCATGAGCCCGATGAATCGGATTGCGCGTCTGGAACGCGACAACGTTAGCGCATCCCATCGTCCGAAGGAGTGCTCGAACCTCCGCCGGGGCCCGGCGAAGCTCGACGAAATCATGGTGGCGAGGTAAGTTCAGCACCTTGAGAGGTCCAGAAGTGTAGTTCTCAGGCCAGGCGGCCAACTCCGCCACAAGTGGGTGGCGCGGATCGGTCGTCCCATACACCCGTAGCGATTCCATCGCGCGATCCCACGTGAAGCTTTCGTCTACGCGCATGATGGCCATCAACTCGTTCTGAGGGCTCCGAAGCGCGATGTCGTGGCCGATCCGGACTCCATCCGGTAGCGTCATGGGCAGTGTTATCGGAATCGGGAAAAGCGTCCCATCCGCCAGTCGCATCTCTTCCAGGGTCCGCAAATAATCCGTCCGCCCCATGAACTTGTTGAGCGGAGAAAACGCGCCGATGGCCAGCAGCTCAAGATCGCACAGGGAACGTGGCGAGAGCTGGACTGAGGGGAGGGCGTTCGCTTTACGGATGAGGTGCTCACGTTCGTCGCCCGACACGACGAGATCCACCAGTGTGCCCCCGTAAGGAGCAACGAGCAGCTCGGCAGCTTGCGCGGCGCTTTTCATGGCAAAGCCTGAACCTCCGTGAGATGACGTTGGCATCTTTAGGCGGCGCATCCCGGACTCAGACCTTCACCCCTCACATCACGTCGGCGAGGGTGCCTTCCGTGCGGCGGAAGTAGAACGCGCCGCTGATCAGTAACCCCAGCACAGTCAGAGCCGACACGACGATCATGGGCCCCGGACGTGTGTGAGTACCCAAGAGGGCCCAGCGGAACCCTTCGACCACGCCCACCATCGGATTGAGGCTATAGAGGAGCCGCCAGCCTGCCGGCAGCAGGCTGCTCGGGTACACGACCGGCGTCGCGAAGAGCCAAGCCTGGATCAAGAACGGCACAATGTAGCGGACATCACGGTACCGAACATTCAAAGCCGACAGCCATAATCCGACGCTGACCGACGTTGCCAGCGCCAATAGCAGGAGGAATGGAAGCAAGAGCACGTTGATCGTGGGGAACGTCCTGTAGACGAGCATCAAGCCGAGGAGGACCACGAAGGCCAGCGTGAAATCGACGAGCCCTCCGAGGGCGGACGCGATCGGGAGTACCAGCCGCGGGAAATAGACCTTTGTGATCAGATTGGAATCGCGGACGAGACTGTTCGAGATCTGAGTCAAGCTGTTGGCGAAAAAGGTCCACGGCACCAGCGCAGCATAGCTGAACACCGGGTACGGCACGCCGTCCGAGGGGATTTTGGCCAGTCGCCCGAAGAACAGGCTGAACACGATCATCGCGAAGACCGGCTGAATGATGGCCCAGGCTACGCCGAACACTGTCTGTTTGTACCGGACGTTCACATCGCGCCAGATCAGGAAGTAGAGTAACTCTCTGAACGCCCACACCTCGCGAAGTCGGAGGCTATTCCATCCGCGAGTCGGCTCGACCCGAATCACCGGCAGGTCATCCGCGCTGGGGGCCGACGAGCCGGTGTCCCGGAGTTCGCGTCCCGGGACCGTAACGTTCGGGGGGTTGCTCACAAATACCCGGTGATTCTCATGGCGGGGGCGAGGGCTTGCTCTATCCGTGCGATCGAACGCGCGTCGATTTCATCTCTCCACCCGTCTATTTTGCCACGACGAACAAAGCGACCGCGTTCTTGTTCCTCCGGCGCGTAGGCTTCTGCCCCATGCTCCTCCTCGTCCCTCCGCATCGCCTCGAAACTACCCCGATCCACGGCCAAAGCGAGATCCTCCCCGCCCCGGGGAACCCCGACAAACTGCGCCACACGCGCCAGGACAGCGCGGCGGTCCCGCACCATGTCCTCATATCTCACGATCACGATCCGGGCATCGCGCTGCGCACGGCGCGTCCAGGCAAGCACCTGTCGGTCCCATCGTGTCTGCCAAGGCTCCCAGTGCCGGATGCATCCGTACGCAAGGTACTCGTCGAGGAAGGCTTCAAACGACATCCTCTTGTCGACGAAGATCGTGTTGTGCATATGGTACAAGGATATCAGCACGGCGCGAGGGTCGCGTAGCAGATACAGAATTTTCGGATAAAAATCTGGGTAGCAAGGCCCCTCGTTTCTGAAAACGCGAGGATCCGCGAGAGCCGGGTAGTCGGCAATCCAGCTGTCATGATGGTGAATGTGCGGAGAATAGTTGCGGAGATTCTTCATGTTGACCCGGCCGTCTCTATCACCTTGAAGAAGGACCACGAGCATATATGCAAGCCACGTGTTCCCCGACTTTGGATGCGCGACAATAAATGTATCGGTGGGCCGCAGGTGGCGACGGAATAATTGTTTATCGAGCCACTCGCGGCGTCGCTCGATGATCCAGCCTCTTGCCGGCTCCGGGAGGGCTGCCTTGACCAGCCTCTTGACCTTCACAGTATCGAGCGCGCTCATTCTCCGGTCACAGCGGGCGCATATCTTTCCAGTGCGCCTTCATTGAATCGCCGCCGATACCACCCGACCGTGCGGCTTAGTCCTTCGTAAACGCCGGTTTTGGGCTGCCATCCGAGCAGGGCGCGCGATCGCACCGTGTCCGCCACTCGGGTCTGCTCGAATGGCCTCTCCGCCAGGGCCCCAAAGAGCGGCTCGATCGGCATGCCGACCAGGCGGATGAGATGCTCGACAACCGCTCGGATCGGAATCAGCTCTCCCGAACCGATGTCGATCGTCATGCCGTGGACACCCGTGGCGACCGCCGCGGCGACCAGCCCGTCCACCACATCGTCAACGTAGACCCAATCGATCATGCGCTGACCGAGCGTCAGCCGTGGGGGCTCGCCGCGTAGGAGCGACATGATCACATAGGGGACGAGCTTGCGAAGGTCTTGCTGACCCGGCCCGTACACCATGAACACCCGTAGAATGACGACCGGAAGATGAAAGAGCGCATGAAACATCCGGGCGTAAGCACTGCTCGCCCATTTGGCGGCGGCGTACGGCGAGCTCGGAATGGTCTCCTCATTGGTCAGCGGTTCTTCCATTGAGTTGGTCAAGACAATACGGCGGCAGCCGACCTCGCTGGCCGCGGTCATGAGGTTCACGGTACTTGCAAGGTTGCTCCTAAATGTCGGCACGATGAGTTCGAGCGTACGCGCTCCCTGTACATGCCCGGCAAGATGAAAGATGACGTCCGGCTTAATGGCTGTGAGGAGCTCACGAGCCGTCCTAAGCTCAGCCAGATCCCCCTGCCACCATCGCACACTCCCATCCCCGGTGCGCTTTACACGAGAGACTGCATGGACTTCCGCTCCGCTTGCGGCCAGCCGGGGACACAAATGAGAGCCGATGAATCCGCTCGCTCCGGTGACCACAACTCTTTCACCCATGTGATCGTCCACGGTCCTGCACCAGGCGCCCCGGCACCGTCATTCCAACAAGCCGTGCTCGCCCAGCGTGCGGGCCGCGTCCCTGATCAGCCCGAATTCCAACCCCGACATCTCCGCGATCTCAAGCAGCGTGTGGTCGCCATCGGACATGTTCAGCACCCACATCAAGGCGAGTTCGGTGTGCGCCCGAGCCGCCAGGCCCCCCATGGTCCGGTACAATCCCCTCCTCCCCAACTGCGGTTCGCACTTGGGATTTGTGTTCACACATACCCGGTTGTCCTCCAGCGTGTCGAGAATTGACAACATCGCGGAGAATGAATCAGCAAGCGCATCGGGCCGCACCAGATCCAGGTTGTCCGCCGACGTATGATATTCCGGATAGCGGCCGTGCGGGGTGCGGGACAGACATCCCACCGGCAGATTAAACCCCGGGGAGCAGTACTGCCGCTCGTCGTAGCCGTATGGGCTGAAATCGACAATCTCGCCATGTGGGGTTGCGTGCCGCAGGACGTGGGACGCCGCTCGGTCGATCTCACAATCTCCACGGCGGCTCCGCTTATAGGTGAGGGGTCCCGGATCGCCGAGACAGGACAGCACGAGACCGTGCTTGATCCTCCTCACACGCTCCTCGTTGAGGCACAGCCACGTGATGGCCCCGATGGTCCCCGGGATGAACAGGAATCGGTAGGAATACCGCCGCCGGTAGCGCTGCGATAGCGCCCGCGCGAGAAACGCCGCAACCGCAACACCGGACAGGTTATCGTTGCACAGCGACGGGTGACACGTGTGCGTCGAGAGGAGGACTTCGTCCGTCGTGCTGCCGGGGAGATAACACTCCCCATACGTGAGCGCCCCATCCTCCAGCGTGGCATCGATCACGACATCGTAGTCGCCGTCCGGGAGCGCCTCAAGCTGTTTCTGACTGATGCAGAACCCCCAGTCCTCCCGATAATACGAGGTCCGATAGGGAATCCACTCCGGATGCTCGGGCGACGTGAAGAGGTGAGCCTTCAACTCGCGGAGGGGCAGGCGACCGCGCACGGGGACGCTATAGCCGACGACGTGCAGATTCGACGCCCGAAAGTCGATCACCCGTTCGCCCGCGGCGTTCCGCACGTACGCGTCCCGGACATTCCACTCCATCGGAACCGTCCAGTCGAAAACCGGCGTCCCGCTGGGGATGTCGCGGATGACGAGAGGCGCATACCGCTCCAGGATGCGCAACGTCTCCCGAACTCCCTGCCCCGTGATGCTCCGGCAGATGGGATACAGTTCAGCAATCAACCGGTGTATTTCCTCGCCGACGTGCGTCTGACGGACGCGCGATTCGGACTGCGTGACGCTCATCGCGCGAGCACAGTCCTTGCGGGGACGAAATCGGGATAGGCCCGGTCTTTCGCGGAGATCACCCGCTCAGCGGCGGGCCACCGAATGCCGAACACCGGATCGTTCCAGCGCACCCCGCGGGCATGGTCCGGCCGGTAGACCGCGGATATCTGATAAAAGACCTCGGTGTGATCGACCAGCGTTTGGAAGCCATGCGCCAGGTCCTTCGGCACGTAGAGCATCCGGTGGTTTTGCGCCGTCAGTTCAACGGCTTCCCACCGCATGAAGGTTGGAGAGGTCGCGCGCAGATCAAGGATGACATCGTAGATCGCGCCGGCTGTGCACCGGACAAGCTTAGCCTCACCGTGCGGCTCGGCCTGGTAATGCATTCCGCGCAGCGTACCCTGCGTTCGGTTGTAAGAGACGCTGCACTGGGCGACTCGTGGGTCAAGACCGTGCGCCTCAAACTCTTGGCTGCACCAGCTCCGCGCGAAGAAACCGCGCTCGTCTTCCTGGCGTTGGAGATCGATGAGAAAAGCCCCCGGAAGGGACAGCGGGGTGAAGATCATGCCGCGATCACCCGCGCCTCCGGTACAGGCGTCACGAACCGGCCGCCCCACGCACGGATGTGCCCCAGTTGCGCGATGATCTCTTCGCGCAGATTCCACGGCAGAATGAGGACATAGTCCGGTTTCATCGCAGCCAGACGGTCCGGATGGTAGATCGGAATGTGCGTGCCGGGAAGGAGCCGGCCCTGCTTGTGCGGGCTGCGGTCAAAGGTGGCCTCGAGAAAGTCACCGCGAATCCCGCAGTAATTTAAGAGCGTGTTCCCTTTGGCCGGCGCCCCGTACCCGACCACAACCTTGCCTTGCTCCTTGACGTCGATGAGAAACTCCAACAGCCTGCGCTTGGTGTGCTTCACCCGCTCGCCAAAGGACAGATACGTATCGAGGTCTCCCAAGCCGAACGCCGCCTCGCGCGCGAGCAGTTCGGTCACCAGCGGGCCGGCGGGACGGGCCTCATCGTCCGCATGGCAGGCATAGATACGCAGAGAACCGCCGTGCGTCGGCAGTTCCTCGACATCGAAGACGCGCAGCCCGTGCGCAGCGAACACTCTGCGCGCCGTCGCGAACGAAAAGTAGGAAAAGTGCTCGTGGTAGATTGTATCGAACTCGTGTTCCTCGATAAGCCGCAGCAGGTGCGGAAACTCCAGCGTGACGACGCCCCGGGGCTTTAACAGGATGCCAATGCCGGTCACAAAGTCGTTCAGGTCCGGGACGTGCGCCAGCACGTTATTGCCGATCAACAGATCGGCACGGCGGCCGTCCGCGGCGAGTTCGCGGGCCGTCGCCTCTCCGAAGAATTTCACCACGGTGGGCACGCCTTTGGCGGCAGCCGCGGCGGCAACGTTGGCCGCCGGATCGATCCCGAGAACCGGAATGTCCTGCTCGTGGAAGTGCTGGAGCAGATAGCCGTCGTTGCTGCCGATCTCGACCACGCGGCTCTGCGGGTCCAGCGCGAACCGGTCAACTGCCATTGCGGCGTAGCGGCGGGCGTGTTCAAGCCAGCTGTCAGAGTACGACGAGAAGTAAGCGTAGTCGCTGAAGATATGTTCCGGGCTCACGCACTCCGCGAGCTGAACCAGGTAGCAGCATTCGCACACCATGGCCCGCAGTGGATAGAATAGCTCGGCGCGGCCGAGATCCGAGGCGCACGGGTATGTGTTGGCGAGCGGCTGCATGCCCAGGTCGGCAAACACGTGCCGAAGCGCCCCTCCGCAAGCCCGGCAGGCGCCGGGCGACCGGTGTTCGGGAGACGCCGAGGCCTCCTGAACGGCGGTGCTATCGCCAGAAGAAGTTCTCATCGATCCGCTCCGTCCGGATGAGGTGCCGCAGCTGCTTCACGCGGGTAAAGGTCCTATGCTCGAAGGTGTCGCGGGACAGTCCGATTCGCTCAAACAAGGCGCGCAGCTCCTGCGCCCCTCGGACGGCGTCCCTCCACGCCGCAAAGCCCGGCACGCCGGCGTGAATCTTCTCGCACGCCACGCGATACGTACGCGTGTCGCCGTCGCTCGAACCCAGCGTAACCCGGCATCCAGGAAACGCGTCGGCGACAATGCCGGCGAGCTCGCGGATCTGATAGTTCTCGCGGGTGCAGCCGACGTTGAAAATCTGCCGCTCGACCGCCCCTCGCGGAGCCTCGAGCGTGCAGGCGATGGCGTCGCAGATGTCGAGCACATGGACCAGCGGGCGGTACGGCGTTCCGTCGCTGGTCAGGCGAATCTCACCGGTCGTCCAGGCGAGGCCCGCCAGATTGTTGAGCACAAGATCGAACCGCATCCTCGGCGAGGGCCCGTACGCCGTCGCGTTCCGCAGGAACGTCGGCGCGAACCCATCATCCGCTAGCGCCAGCACATCGCGCTCCACGAGCAGCTTACACTCCGCGTACGGCGTCTGCGGCGCGGTCTCGGACTCTTCGGTCTTGTACTCGCCCGATCCCGTGCCGTAGACGCTGCAAGAGGACGTGTAGACGAAGCGGGAAACGCCCGCGCGCCGGCACATCTGCGCCAGGTTGACGGTGCCGCGGTGGTTGATCTCGAACGTCAGGCGCGGCTCGAGCTGCGACAGCGGGTCGTTGGACAGCTCCGCAAGGTGGACGACAGCATCGAAACCTTCCAGGTCCGACTCGGTGAGACGCCGGATATCCTTTGTCACACACGGTGGCGCCTTGAATCCATCGTCGTAGAGCCAGCCGTCGGAATAGTAGCCGGTGTCAAGGCCTATGGCGTCATGCCCGCGCCGGAGGAGTGTCGACATAAGCGGCACGCCGATATAACCGTCTGCCCCGGTCACCAAGATCCGCATCGTGCGTGCCTCAGCGCGCAGTCTGTCCGTGTAGGACGCGGTCCCGGGGCCGGACGGCGTCGCCGGGCATGGGGGGAGGAGAGTCCCAGATCTTCCACGGAGCGCCACCCGCCGTCCACAGACGCTCGAGCATGTTCTTCTCCTTTATTGTGTCCATGCACGACCAGAAGCCCGTGTGGCGGTACCCCATCAACTGGCCGTCCCGGATTAGCGCCATGACCGCGTCGCGCTCCCAGACGGTCTCGTCATCCCGGACGTAGTCGATCGCTCCCGTATTAAGCACGAAGTAGCCGCCGTTGATCCACCCTTCGCTCACCTCTGGCTTTTCGAAGAACTCGACGACCCGATTGTCGTCGAACCCGATTCTGCCGAACCGGTCGGGTGAGCGGACGGTTGTAACCGTGGCAAGCTTTCCGTGCGCCTGGTGAAACGCCAAGAGCTCCTTGATATTGAGGTCGGTCACTCCGTCGCCATAGGTGAACATGAACGTTTCTCCGTCCGCGAGCCACCGGCGCAGACGCTTGAGCCGGCCGCCGGTTTCCGTGTGCAGTCCGGTGTCGACGAGGTGGACGACCCAATTCGGCTGGCTCCCGCCGTTATGAACGGTGGTGTTTCCTGAGGCGAGGTCTACCGAGATGTCGTTATTCAGCGCGTAGAAGCTCAGGAAATACTGCTTGATCACCTCCGACTTGTACCCGAGGGCAATGACGAATTCGCGAATCCCATGCGCGCTGAAGATATTCATGATGTGCCAGAGGATCGGCTTGCCGCCGATCTCGACCATGGGCTTCGGCCTCACGGTGGTTTCTTCCGAGAGCCGGGACCCCAGTCCGCCGGCCAGAATGACCGCCTTCATGACGGGATCGCCTCGCCCACCTGAGTCATCGCGGCAATTCTTGTCCGCAGGGCCACGCAGAGCGCATGCGATAGCGCTAGGTGCGCATCTTCGATGTGCTCCATCCGGTCCGTAGGAACCACCACCCCGTAGTCGACGAGCGGCCGCAGCCCACCACCGTCACGCCCGGTCAGCCCGATCGTCAAGGCACCGGCGTCCCGGGCCCAGCGGACGGCCGCGATGATATTGGGTGAGTTGCCGCTGCCGCTGATGGCTACGAATATATCACGAGGCCGCAGAAAGTTCGCCATCTGCTCCACGAAAATCCGGTCGTAGGCGGCGTCGTTGCCCCAGGCCGTGATCAAGGGGACATTATCGGTGAGCGCGATCGCCCGAAACCGGTGCTGCCCGTCGGTGATCGTGCCCTTGTTCAGGTCGTTGGCCATGTGCGACGCGGTTGACGCACTGCCGCCGTTGCCGGCGATGAAGATCGTTTGGCCGCGGAACCAGGCATCGAAGAGCGCCTCCTCGATGCCGCGAAGGTCCGGAATCGACAAGGCAGCCAGCGTGTCTCGAAGACTATTGATGTATTGCGACGGGGTCACGGAGCGCCGTTCCTCCCTCGGGTTCGTGTGTGGGCCGGCCGCCGAGCACCCGGATCACGGACCGCGCGATTATTTCGATATCGAGCCAGATCGTGTAGTTGCGGATGTAGAACAACGTTGCCTGCATTTCGTGCTCCAGCGACGGGACGTGTCCGCGCACCGCCCAGGGACCGGTAACACCCGGCTTGACGGTCAATAAGTTTGGCACCCAGCGCTCATAGTCACGCCGGCGGGCGACCGGAATAGGCCGGGGACCCACGATGCTCATCTGACCGCGCAGCACGTTCGCCAGTTGGGCGACCTTGTCGAGCCCGAGCCGAAGAAATACGGCCGTAATCCGGTTTGAGGGGATCGATCTGTCGAATATCGGGACGGAAAAGTCTCTTCCTCCGCAGCCCATCATGTCAATGCGCCGAAACGGTCGAACGCCCCTCGTACGCAGGAGTATCGTGAAGATTGTCAACACCGGAAGACCGATCACCAACAATGCGATCGCGGTCGCGTAATCCAGCACTCCTTTCAAGAGCGCGTCGAGGCCCGTGATCCGGGTTCGCTCGATCGTGAGCAGAGGCGTGAAGCCAAACTGGTGGACCTTGACGTTGGCCGCCAGGATGTCCCGGAACCCGGTCGTCAGACGCACGGCGTGGCCGTTCAGCATTGCGGTACTGCGGATCAAGTCTTCAAAACTCTCCGATGCCATGGCCGTCGGCACGACGATGATCTCCCCAGCCCCGGTCTGCTGGAGGATCCTCGGCAGAGCGCTGGGCGAACCCAGCACTTTGAGACCGCCGGTGACGGGCGTGCCCGCCGGAAGGAAATCGTCGATGAAGCCGACGACCTCGACACCCGCGTGCTTCGCCTCCTGAAAGTGACGGCCCAGCGACAGACCCGTCGCACCCAGCCCGACGATAATTACCCGCGTCGTCAGGTGCCCGCGCCGGCGCAGCCGCCGGACGATCCGCCGCGCCGTGAAGCGCGCTCCCACGACGGCCAGACAGGACAGCAGCCACAGCGCCGTCACGAGCCGTCGAGAGGGCGCGATCGCGTCGAGATCCCGCCACCAGAACCCAATGACGCTGAGACCGAACGCGGTCAAGGTGCAGGCATAGACGATCCGGCCGTACTCGGCGGGCCCTTCCAGGAGCTCGTCGAGGACATACAGGCGGTTCAAGGCAAACAATCCAATGGCCACGGGGATCGCACACACGAGCAGCACCAACGATCCTGCCCGGCCGGCGCCCATAATATTGAAGGGAACGAGCAAGGAAGCCCCCGTCCCTGCCGTAAGCAGGGCCAGAATATCGAGACCCATGAGGCCCCCGATGATCCAGCGTCGCTGAGCGTACGGCATCAGGCTCCGGCCGCGGCGAACTCTCCGTTGGCGCCAAGCCGTCCCACCGGCTGAAATGGGATCGCGTTGTTGACGAGGATCTTGGCCCCGTCGAAATCGATGGAGAAGTCCATGCGCCTGAGGCCGAGCCGTTCCAGCGCCGCGGTCACCGCGGGGGCCTTCGCCGAAGGGCAGTAGAGCATCATGAAGCCCCCGCCACCCGCGCCCGTGATTTTTCCTCCAAGGGCGCCGTGACACCGTGCGGTTTCGTAACACTCGTCGATCCACGGGGTGGAAATGCCTGAAACCAGGCGCTTCTTCTGTTCCCAGGATGCGTGCAACAACTCGCCGAACTCCCCGAGATCCCCGCGCTCAAAACACCGTTGCACGTCCGCCGCCATCGATTTGAGTGCGTGGAGGGAATCGATGACGCCTGCAGCGCGGCTCAGCGTGGCGCGGTTCTGCTCGACAAGGACTTTCGCCGCTTCCCGCGCCATCCCGGTATAGAAGAGTAAAATGCCACTCTCCAGTCCCTCGAGGACCTCCGCGGACAGCCGCAATGCACGTACGGTGACGCCGTCGCGAGCAAACGTGATCGCGTTGACGCCTCCGAACGCCGACGCAAACTGGTCTTGCTTGCCGATCGGCATCCCGAGTTTTCCAATCTCGATGGAGCACGCCAGCTCCGCGATGCGGTGCTTGGTCAACGCTAAGCCCTGCAGGCTGCTGATGGCTTTGATGACCGCGACGGCCACCGTGCTCGAGGAGCCGAGGCCCGTTCCCGGCGGCACCTGCGAGGCGAGGAACATCGACAGGCCCTCGCGGATGTTGAAGTGGTTGAGAATGGCGCGCGGCAGCGCAAGATCCCCGTCCCACAGCATCTCCTGTTCGGCGTCCTGCCGGTAGAACGTCCGAAAGTCGGACGACATGATCTGGATGTTGTCGCCCTTGTTGACCGTGACAAAGACGTAGAAATACTTGTCGATCGCGGCGCTGACTACGAAACCGCCGAACTGTCCGTAGTAACTCTCAAGGTCCGTGCCGCCGCCTGCGAAACTGATGCGGACGGGGGCGCGCGCGATCAGCATGGCACCAGCCCTCTCTGAGTGAACTCCAACTCCGCGGGCAAGACAAACGGGCTGCGCGCACGCCGTTCCGTGGCGCAGCCCGCTCAGACCTTATGTCAAATCGGCATAATGCCGGTACGGCGACGCGTCGCTTCCCCGCAACGATACGCGATTCAGCACGATGCCGAGCAGGTTCGTTCCCTTCAGCCGACGCCGCACGAGACGTTCCGCGTCCGACGGCTCAGTGCCCGCCCGAAGCACAAGCAGGACGCCGTCGAGCATCGGCGCCAGCTGCGCTGTGTACGCGATCGCGCTCACGGACGGGAGGTCCACGATCACAAGGTCCGCCTGCTCCGCAAGCGCATCAAGGATGGTCTTGACCCGATCGGGCCGGAGCAACGGGGCCGGGTTGTAGACCGGGGGGCCGCCGGCGAGCAACTTCATCTGCGACGGCGGATTGATAGTCTGCAGCACGTCGCTCAAAGGAGCCTCGCCCGACAGTACCGAGGAAAGGCCGACCGTGTTCGGCAGATCAAAGAAGCGATGGAGCGAGGGCCGGTAGAGGTCCGCGTCGACGAGCGTAACGCGTGCTCCGGTTTCCCCCATGATTAGCGCGAAATTTGCCGCCGTGGTGGAACTCCCGTGTCGCGGCTGGGCGCCGGTGATTCCCAACGATCGCAACGATTTTTCGCCGTTAAAAAGACTCACTCGAAGGGCGCGGTACGCCTCGGCGAAAGGCGAGTTTTCGCCGTACGCCGTGAATAGTGGTGCAGGCGCAACCCGAGCGCTCTTGGTAGGATTTTCTGCCAATACCGGCTCCGTCGCGGCCACGTTTTACCCAGCGTGTGGCGGGAAGTGATACAGGAACTGTGTCACGGACGCCGCCGCGTGCCCCGCGACACTTCCGAAGCTCGGCCCGACCTTGGTGACGAGCAGGCCGGCTAGAACGCCGCCCATCATGACAAACAGGAAGGGCAACACGAACGGCAAGACAAGACCGACAACCGCTGCGGGCTCACCCGCGCCAAACGCCCGATGGTTCTGAGGACTCATGGTCGGGATAGATGCGAGAACCGGAACGCCGTAGGTCCCTTCCGCATCGCGAGGCGTCCGGACGCGGTTGTCCAGGTTGTCTACGAGAAGCGCCAACACGCTGCCCATCACGAGACCGAGCAGACCCGCCAAGCCCGCCTTGAGGGGGATCTGCTGCGATACCGGCGCCCCGGCCTGGTCGACCATAACGAGCGCCGCCTGGCCGGAGCCGCCGGCCCTCTGCTCCGCGATCATGGCATCCTGATACAGAGACGAAAGACGCATGTACAGGTCGTCGTTCAATTTCACATCGCGCTGCAGCCTGGCAAAGGTCAACTCGTTCGCGGGCATGTTACTCAGGCCGGCCTGAAGCTCGTTAAGAAGCGGCGTAATGCCTTCGGCCCTCGCCCGCGCGACCGTTCCATCCACCTGCGCGCCGACCAACTGCTGCACCAACGCCTGACGAATCGGACTGACCCCCAAGGAACGATCGGCAAGGGCCTTTGACGCTTCCTGCTGCAGGCGGGCGCGGAGGTCCGCGACGACGCCGAGGGCCTGCTGCACCTTGGGATGCTGATCGGTGTAGACTTGCCGCATGCTGGCCAAGTCGGCTTCCGCGGTCACCAAACGGTCGCGCAACTGGGCGACCACCGGGTTGGTGCCGATCTCCACGGAGGCGATCTGCCCGTCGGCTTCGGTCTGGAGCCGCTGCCGGATGGCCTGAACGCGCATCTGCGCGGCGCGGTCGTCCAGCAATGCGGCGTTATACATCGACTGCAATTCAAAGGAGCGCTGGATCATGTGCGCCGATGATTCAGGCAAGCCGGAGATGTTGGTGCGGCTCTTAAACGCCCGGAGATTGTCCTCCGCGACCTGGAGCTTGTTTTTCGTCAGGGCCACCTGCTCCCCGATGAACTTCCGTGTACCTGCCGCCGCCGTTTGATTCAGCTCGCCATAGTACTGAACGAGTTCCTGCGTCAACGTCGTGGCGATAAGGCCGGCCCGGGCGGGCTGGGTATCTCGCGCCGAAACGACGACGATGTCAGTGTTGGGAAGTGTGGTGACCTTCACCGCGCGGTATAGGTCCCCCGCGCGCACCCCTGGCACGCGCTGGGCCACCCTGTGCAGCACTTCGCTGCTCTTCGCGAGGTAAAGGATATCGTTGACCACGAGCGTCCGGTATTCCGACTGGAAGGCCGCCATGTTCTGGTTTCCTTCCACCGAGCCGCCGAAAATCTGCGGCGTCACCAGGACGCTCACGTCGGCCTGGTACTGCCGGCCCTGGGTCACGAGTGTAAGACCGACGCCGCCGACGGCCAGGACAACGACGAGTCCGATAATCGCCACATGCCGGCGTAAGACCTCGTAATATTGACGGAGTTCTGATCGTGGATCCATTAGTATACCCTCCTCCTCCGCCCTACCTCAAGGAAATGCGCTTCGCAGCAGATAGACCCAGTTCACCAATCCGCCCACGAAATTCATGATGCCGCTTTTGGGCGAGACGTACACAATATCTCCGTTTTGCAGGGCTATATTTTGCTTGGGGTCCTGGGCCTTGAGCACCTTGTCGAAGTCGACGTTGATCGTCTTCGCCTGAGATCCCTCCACACGTACCACCTGCACGCGCGTGAGGTTGGCTTTGTCCGTCTGGCCGCCCGCGAGTGCGATGGCGTCCACGATCTTCATATCCGGTTTGAAGTCATACGGGCCCGGCTTGTTCACTGCGCCCAGCACGGCGATGCGCGCGCGCGACTCCGGCACGACCATCATGTCGCGGGGCTCGAGCACGATGTCGGCCGAGGCATCGCCGGCCGTCACCTTCTGAAGATCGACCGGCATCTGCTGCGTACCCCGCACCACAAAGGCCTGCGAGAGAGCGGCCTGGGGGGTCACCCCACCCGCGGCTGCAATGAGGTCGGTCACGCGCTGGCCTTCCAAGAGCGCGTACGCTCCAGGGTTCTTGACCTGTCCGAGCACGACGATGCGCGCGTCGGTCTCCGGAAGATAGAGGACATCGTCCGGCTCCAGCGCGACGGCCGGGTCTTGGCTCGTTTTGATCGCGCCGAGCAAATCCAGTTGACGCGTGTCGGTTTTGTCCCGAATGAGCACCGCCTTCGCAAGATCGGCCCTTGGCGTTGGTCCCCCCGCGGCGGCCAAGAGCTCAAAAATGCCGGCATTGGGTTTGAGTTCATACTGTCCCGGCCGGGTCACCTGGCCCAGCACATAGATACGGCTTGTGCGAAACTGACCGACCTTTACCGAGACGACCGGCGCCTTCAGATATTTGCGGTAGACGGTGACGAGGTCCTGCTCTAGCTGAGCCGTGGTCCGGCCCGCGGCCTTTACCTCACCCACCAACGGCAACGCGATCATGCCGTCGGGCTTAATCGTGACCGTCTGTGACAGATCCGGCTGTCCAAACACGCCAATGTCGACAGAGTCACCCGGCCCCAGCACATAGTCGGCTTTTGGCGGGGCAGCGCCGGCTGCGACACTGCCGAGACCGAGAAGGCTCGCCGCGACGACTATCGCGATTACCGTTCGTGCATGCACCACGCCGATCACTCCTGTCTCCACTCAACTCTCACGCGCACGTTCGATGATACGGCTCCGCCGTAGCGTGCACGGCGTGGGAGCGCCGGTGCACACCTCGGTTTGTCGCGCCCGATCTTTTCCCCGCTTCAGGCCGACTCAAGATCCAGTTCGTCGGCCTCGACTCGAAGCGGACTGGTGAGCAACCCCAGCAACACGTGGACCCGGCCTGCCCGAGACGACGGTCGCTCAAGAATCGCCTCCAACCCGGACAGCGGGCCCGCCCGAAAGCGCAGGCGATCACCGGTTTCGAAGCGCTGTCCTGGCCGCACAAAACCTAACTCTTGCATTCGACTTCGAATAGTCCGAATCACGCCTTCAGGTACCGGCACCGGCTCCTCCGCGGTTCCAAGGATCCGATGCACCCCCGGGCTCCAACGCACCGCGTCCCAACATTGGGGGCTGCGGTCGACCGGGTCCAACTGAACGAACACGTAACCGGGAAACAGCGGTTCCACCCCGGTGCGGCGTACCCCGTTGCGACGACGAACCACTTCGACGAGGGGGAGAAACGTGGGGATCGCGCGTTTCTCTAAGTGGTGAACGACCCGGTCTTCCCTATGTCGCTTGGCCTGCACCGTGTACCACGCCGTGTCCATGCAACCTCGTCCGCCGGCCACACGTTCAGACCATGCCGCGTGACGATCTCTTAGTCCTCTGCACGAGGCTTCGCTACCTTCCCTCCAATGAACGTTTCACCGGCGTCGAAGGCGTCCCTCGAAAGAGGGACGAGAACCCGCCGGGCGATCCACCTATTGAACGAGCCGCATCGAGAACGCCGGCCCCTCCGGAACGGGGGCATGCGACTCGTCGCCCAGGGAAACTTGTTCGCTCCGGAGGGCGAGCCAGATCGCTGTTAGCGAACATGTGTCCCAACCGGGCCCCAACAGGGCAAACCAATGTTAGTGGTTGCACTGACCTCGGCCATAATCCTCCATATAATTGACATGAACGTACTCTGCCCCCTGCGAGTTCAATGTCTCGCCTCCACGGTTCACAACTTGTTCGGTGTCCTTCGATTTTCGGAGGCGAGGCCCCTCTGGGCCCGCATCCGTATCTTTGATATTCCTCTTTTATGATGGTCAGTGCAGGGCCGACGTTAAATCCAGCCGAAATTCGAAGTTGCGACAAACACTGTGCTCATTGTCGTGCATCATCCGGGAGATGAGGAAAAATTTCGAAAAATTTACTCGTCGCGGCCGACGCTGCCATCGTTTGATCTGCGCGCGCTAAAGCGGTTATGCCGGTCTGTCCTGCGACATGCGGTTGGCACGATCATACATGTCACGACGGAAGACCCGGTCGCCGCTCTCACGTTTGACGACGGTCCGGACCCCGTTTGGACACCGCGGCTCCTCACATTGTTGAGAGCCCATAGGCTCGAGCGACCTTCTTCATGATGGGTATCGGGCGCTCCAGCATAGGGATGTTGTCCGGTGCGTGGCCGCCGGTGGACACGCTATCGGTAACCATTCTTGGGACCACCCTGCTTTCCCGAAGGTATCGGGACGGGAGCGGCGCCGGCAGGTTTGGGCGTGTGAACGCGCCATCGCCCCGTACGGGTGCCACTTGTTTCGTCCACCATACGGCGCTCAGACGTTGGAGTCACGGGTTTGACGCGCTGCGGGTGGGTCATGATGTGGTGACGTGGAACATCATGGCCAGAGATTGGCTCGGCGACGCACCCGAGGAGATGGTCGGCCGCGTCGCGAGCGGCGTTCGGCCGGGCAGCGTGATTTTGTTCCACGACGGACTCGTCGACGCAGCGGACGAGCGCTACTTCGAGCGCGGCGCGACGTTGGAGGCTGTCAGCCTGCTGCTGGAGCAGTTCGCCGACGAATTCGCGTTCGTTACGCTTCCAGAGTTGCTGCGTCGTGGCCGGCCGCACCGGGAGCATTGGGTATGGGAAGCTACGCTGGAGCACATGAATTCCCTCGCAAGACAGGACGGTACTTTGCGGCAGTACGCCACGGAGCGGCGAACCGGCATTAAGCTGCCGCAACTGGCCGACATTGCTAATAGCTTTGGGATCAGAAATCGTGTGACGGCGCCGGCGCTCGCAAGCGGGCAAGAAATCTAGCGTCGTCGGACCGTTCGTCTCAGCGCGAGAGCCCTCGGTAGAAGCCGACCCTTCCTTAATCCATCGCCATTCCGTCGCTGGGCGCGCTGCCCGGGAAGCTAGAGGTCTTCAACAGTCCGTTCTCCACGGCGAAGACGGCGGCATGCGCCCGGTTCCGAAGGCCAAGCTTGTGATAGATGGCCCGCAGGCGTGTCTTTACCGTGGCTTCGGACAGAAACAAATTGGCCGCGATGCGCTTGTCGCTCAACCCTTGAGCGACCCCCGCGAGCACCTCGATCTCGTGCTTCGTCAGTTTCGGCTGCGCTTGTATGCTCAGGCCTTCGCGGCCATCCGCGAACTCCGCGGAGGCCGTGAAATAATGATCGACCAACTGGCGGGCGATAGTCGGGCTGAGCATCGTCTTGCCGCTGTGCGCGGCCCGAATGGCGCGCACGAGATTCACGGGCTCAATGTCCTTGAGCACGTACCCGATGGCGCCCGCCGCCGCGGCTTTGCGGAAACCGTCCTGGTCCATGCGCGACGTGAGTACCAGCACCTGCGTTCGCGGGCAGCGGCGTCTGATGGTGCGCACCGCTTCGATGGCGTCGTCGTGCGGCAGGGCGATCTCCATTAGGACGAGATCGGGCTCAGTGGCCACCGCCTTTTGGACAGCTTCGTTCGCGTCGGCCGCTTCTCCCAAGACTTCAATCGCCGGCTCAGAGCGGAATGCTGCCTTGACGCCCTCGCGAAACAAAATCTGGTTATCAACGAGCAACACGCGTATGCTCATCTGTTTGGACAGACGCCCCTCACCCGAGATCTCGACGCGTTTGCTGGCACGCTGCGCAGTCGCTGAGTACGGTCCGGCAGTCCGTAGGACGAGGCGGGTCCGAGCGCTGGCGTCGGTTGTTGTAGATCTACTTATACACAGGTTTCGCACACTATTCCTGCTTGGTCCAACCAATCCTAACGGCGGCTCGGGGCCTTCTAAGGTTGAGTACTACTTGACCCAACTCCCCGGACGCCACCGTTGCTGCGTCCGGGGGGCGCCAGGTCTGAGCGGCCGCCGAAACGGGAACGATACGTCCGGCTGCAACGATTTGGGTGCGCCGAGGTACGGGGTACCGGGCCATCGGCCCGCGGCGAGCTCGGGTGCGACCGTCGATCTAGGTTTAACCCGCGGTGACACTTCGCGCATCGGACTGAGAATCGCAGCACATCGCTGGCGGAACGGAGACCGAGAGAGCGCTCGGAGTGCGGGATGCCTATTCGAGTCCTGGTCGTCGACAACCAGACACTGCTGCGGGAAGGCGTCAAGGCGGTGCTGCACGCGGAGCGGGACATCGAGGTCGCCGGCGAAGCGAAGAACAGCACCGACGCCATTGATAAAGCTGTCGCCCTGTCCCCCGACGTTGTCCTGATCGAAGCCGGGCTGCCGGACGGCGGCGGCATCGCCGCGATCCGCACGATCAAAGAGCGGTGTTCCGGCACACGGATTCTTGTGCTCAGCACGCAGGGCAGTCCCGAAGCCTTCGGCCAAACAGCGGCGGCCGGGGCGATCGGTTATATCATGAAGGACATCTCCGCCGAGAACTTGGCCAACGCGATTCGGGCCGCTCACAAGAGCCGGACGATTCTCAGTCCGACGATCGCGCAGCAGATCGTGGAGCAGCTGTCTCACGGGGAGGGACACCCGGCCGGCCGAAGCGGCCGCGCGATACTCGATCAGCGCAACTCTGGACTCAGCCGGCATGAGATCGAAGTATTGGTCCGGGTCGCCCACGGGCTCAGCGACAAGGAGATCGCGGCGCAACTCTTCCTCTCCGAGGCAGCGGTGAAGACCCGGCTGAGGCATCTCTATCGCCGGCTGGGCCTCAAAAACCGCGCCCACGCTGCCATTTTCGCCCTCGAGAAAGGACTGCTCCGGGTCGACGCGGCACAATAATGCCGGCAACGGAACATTCGAAAGAGGGTCTAAGAGAAGCCGCAGCGGCGTATTAACGAGTTTGGGCTTCAGAACAAGCGACACCCGTCGCGAGGCGGGAGCGCAATGCAGAGCACGCCGGTCCCAGAACGCCGGCGTGCCGGCCTGCCAAGACAGCGTATGAAGCTCCGGGGGGAGGACGTATGGCTCGGGGTTGCCGTGCGCCTGCCGCGCTTGCCGCCGGCCTACTTGCTCTGGCGCTGCTGTTCCAGTCCACCGTCGACCTGCCCAGCGCGCTTGGCTACGATGAATACACCATCATTGCACTCCCGTTCGCTTCGCCGACGGCGCACGCCAATCCGCGACTCGAGACTTCCATTCTCAACTGGCTCAACCGTGCGCGAGAGGCTCAACAGTTGCCACCGCTGCGTGCCGAGGTAACGATCCAGAACGTCGCCCGGCGCTACGGCCACGACCTGTTCGCCAACGGATATCTCTCCCACGTGTCCCGGGACGGCCGCACCCTGCAGGATCGTTTGGCCGCGGGCGGGCTGCAGCCGCAAATCGCCGGCGAAAACCTTGCGTACGCCAGGACACTCTCAGATGCCGAGCGGGCGCTTTGGCAGAGTGAGCCGCACCGGCGGAACATTCTCTATCCGGGTTTCCGGGCGGTTGGGGTCGCGGTCATCGACGGCGGCAACAAGGGTCTGATCGTCGTCCAAGACTTCGCCGACGATCCGGCCGCCCAAGACACGACCACGCCGGCGCCGGCGATTGATCTCAAGCCCGTTCAGTAGTTAATCTTTCGGCGCAGTACCGGCACCAGGCGGTGCCGCTGTGGAGGCCATGCACTCCGGCTGCGGCCGCCCGCGGCCGCGATGATGCGATGCCACCGCATGCTCGCGACCGCGCGGCCAAGCTTCGGATAGATCTCCCAAGTATCCTTATCGAGCCACCGCATGGCGGCGATCTGCACCACTGCCGGAAACGGCCATGTTTGGCGGCGCAGAATTCGCCGGCATGTCAGAGCGGTGAGGCGGCGGTCGACAGATACACCGCGGGATGGCGCCAGGCGGGAGATGACGTCCGCCGGAATAGGCGCACCTGTGACGCGGGCTGCGGCCGAGAGGGCGTTACGAAGGGGTGAACGGGTCATCGGCGCCTCGACGGCCGTCTTCATCACGCGGTCCCAGTCAACCGGCAATCGCCGGGCAACCTCCGCAATGTCCCGAAGATAGCGCAGACGCGGCTGGCCTCCCCACAAATGCTTGACGAAATGGGCGCACAGAGCCACGAGCGTATCGGCGGGGGAGAGCAGAAGGACCGGTTCGGTCCCGATCGTCTGCGCGCCGGCGCGCCGGAGGATCGCCTCGTAGTCCAGTCCCAAACACACCGGGGCCGCATCGAAGCGCCAGTGCACGTCGATCGGCGCCCGGCGCCAGGACGGATCCCAATAGGTTTGTTCGCCGGCTTCTTCCAGGACGCGGCGGTCCGTGCCCGCCGTCACGTATCCGGCCGCGGCAAGCGCGCGACCGGTTGCCGCGCGGTCCCGGGCGGGAATCAGGACATCGAGATCGCTGAACGGTCGCAGGGCGGCGTCGGTGTACGCAAACCGCGCCAGCGCAGCACCCTTGATGAGGGCCGGTGTAACGCCGGCCTCGCGAAGGCCTTTCAGCGCGGCGGCAAGTTGCTCGTAGGCCGCTCTGACGTACGCCGCGGTGCGCTGGGTGCTCTGCTCCAGTGCGGCACGGGCCCCGGCCGGAACCTCCGCGCCCGGCCGACTCTGAATCGCCGCGAACACAAGTGGCCAGATCTGCTCCCGTACCGCCAGTCCGGCAAGCCGGCTCCACGTTCCCTCGGTCAACCGCGGAATGGGACCGCCCCCGACATGCACGAGATCGAGGAGCGCATCCTCCACCGAGGGGAATGGCTGCCGCCGCCCCTGGACGGACTCTGCCAGGCGGCGGTCGGCTGCGGGCGCGGGCAACCCGGTCACCCGTAGCCGCTCGCGGTCCCTGACCGCCGCGCCTCCGACAGCGCAGCGTGCGCGGTAACCAGCGACGCGGGAACGGCGACGGCGCACCACACGAGGAGCAGACCAATCGATGGGACCAGCGTAGGAAAGTCCGCGCCGCGCATGACCGCGAGCCGTAGGCCGTGCAGCGCGGGCGTCAGTGGAACAAATTGGGCCAGCAACCGCGCCGGCGGCGGCAGGATCTCGGTCGGATAGAACACCCCGCCAAGCATCGCGCCGACCCCAACCATGATGCCGGTCAGTGGATCTGTGCGCCGGAACAGGATTACAAACGCCGCCGCGAACAGGCCGAGGGCGCCGGAGACGATGGTGGTCAATGCCACGATCAGCGCCGCACCGAAGAAATTTGCGTGCGCCACATCGATATGGAACATCGCGACCCCGAGGACGACGTAGAGCAGGCTCTGCGCCGCGGCCAGCAGCACCGGTAAGAATGACGCACCCGCGGCCAGCGTCGGGAGCGACGCCGGCAGGGTCAGCAACACCTCAAGGGTGCCGCCGACTTGCTCCTGGCGCACCGCGGCCGCACACGCGCCCATGACCGCGGCAAGGAATCCGGAAAACGCGATGCCCAGCACCGCGAACGTGAAGTAATCGCCGCCGTACGCCGCAAGCGACGGCGTCCCCGGCCGAATCAACCGGCCGATGTAATACAGCGTCGGCGTGGCGAAGATGATGGCTGTGGCCTGCCAGGCCAGACCAAACGTTGAGGACCGCGCGATCCGCCAATCGCGGCGGAGGAAGGCCAGTACTTGATAGGCGATGCGCATCACCCGACCGCCACGATGGTGCTGTACTGCGATGCCAAACTTTGGTCCCGCCCCCCCGCGCCAACGACGGCACGCAGTGTGCCGTCGACCAGTATGGCTACCCGACTGCAGATTCGCTCCGCTTCGTCGAGGTTGTGGGTAGCCAATACCACGGTGGTCCCCCAGTCCGCGGCGAGGCGGCCAACGAGCGTCTGGACCCCCAAGGCATTCATCGGATCAAGGCTGCGGGTCGGTTCGTCAAGCAGCAATACCGCCGGGGTGCCCAAGAGTGCCCGGGCGATACCGAGCCGCTGGCGCATTCCCGTGGAGTATTGCGCCACCGGCTGGTGCGCCATGGGCAGCAGATCCACCAACTCGAGCACCTCGTCGGCGCGCCGCCGCCCCGCACTGGGCGAGATCCCCAAGACACCCGCGAAGAACTCCAGGTTCTCCCGGCCGCTAAGACGCCAGTAGAAACCACGCTCCTCCCCGGACGCCAGCGCGACCAAGCGCCGGACAGTCGCCGCCTGCCGGACGAGGTCTGCCCCACCGATCCGGCCGCCGCCGCGGGACGGAGGCAGGAGCGTGGCCAGCAGTCTCAGTAAAGTGGTCTTGCCGGCGCCGTTTGGCCCCATCAAGCCAAAGATCTCGCCACGCCCAACGGAAAGCGTCACCTCCCGCAGCGCGTCGACCTTGCGCAGCCCGCGGCCAAAGCCGGCCAGTCCCCAGAACGGCGGCCGGTAGGTCTTGCCTATGCTCTTGATTTCGATCATGATCGGGTGTCCCGGTTCCTTAATACGGCGTGGCGGTCCCTCATCCATTCGATCGAACCGTTCGATAAGTTCGATTCATCCAAATGGTGGCTTACGCAGCGCCGGACGCTGAAATATATGTAATGGTAGGAAAAGTAGAAAAAGGTATTACGTCATTGCCTGGGAAACTATCAAAATGATTATGTCCCAGTACGGCGTGACAATTCACCCCATCCAGTTACAATTTGGCGCTACCTCCATGTCGCCCGTGACAGCCGTCACCGGCGGGGGCGGGGGCGGTGGTGGAGGCGGGTGGGGCGCCGGGGTCTTTGCCCTGCCCCTTGTCGCCGGGTTGCTCGCGCCATTGCTGCTGGCCGGCGGCGGGTCTCAGGCACCGACGGCCATAGCGCCTCCCCCGCCGATCGTTGCCGGAGCTGTCGCCCCGGGGGCCGGCCCCGCGGCGGGGGCGGGTGGTGCGGCGGTTCTGCCGGTAACCGGACCGGCCCGAACGGCCGCCGTGGTGTTGCCCCAGGGACCAACACGGCACGCGGCCGTAGTGGCCCAGCGGCCCGGCCGTCCTCCGTTGCCCTTCACCGGCGAAGATTTCCGCCTGCCGGTGTATGGGGGTTTGCAGCTCATCGTCCTGGGGGCCGTGCTGCGTTACGGTCTCTGGAGTTTTGATCGAGGCCGGCGACGCTCCCGAGCATGAGGCGGGCAACGCCCGTCGTCCGGCGGTCTGTTCTCGTACTCTCCACAGCCTGTTTTATTGCCGGCGCAGCATTACTGGCGTGGCCGTTCTTTCATTCCGCGGTTTCCGGATACGCGACCGGTAAGGCACAGGCCGAAGCGCTCGCCGCTTGGGACCGCGAACCGGAGCAGTACGCGAGTCCCCCGAATCGCGACATGGTCCTGGAAATTCCACGGCTGGGTCTCCGGCGGATTGTGCCCGACGGGGCCACGGTGCGACAGCTCCAGCGCTACGGCGTGGGGCACATCTCGTGGACCGCATTCCCCCCAATTGACCCTGGGACAATCCCTTTACAGGCGGGGCCGGCCGCGAACACGGTTGGGGCCTCCGCCACGATGGACCAGGCTAGCCAAACCGTCGGCATTGCGGGCCATCGGACCACGTACGGTGCACCGTTCTTCCGGATCGGCGAGCTTGTGCCCGGGGACCAGATCATCCTCTTTTATGCCGGCCGCCGGTACGTGTACCGCATGGACCGGCGGGCCACGACGGGGCCCAGCGACAGCGACATCCTCGATGCCGGCGCCGATCACGTGGCGCTCGTCACCTGCACCCCCGCGTTCAGTGCCGCGTTTCGCTTGATCGTTTTCGGACGGCTTGAGAGCGCCTCGGCGTCAGTAGCGGCGCACTAGCCCCACTACCCGCGAGAAACGCCAGGATGGCCCCGCGCTTCGTCGGCGTCCGCTTTGACAACGAAATCGTCCTCCTGGACCGAAGCACCAACAGCCTGATCCATTTGAACGAGGCCGCGGCCCAGATCTGGCGAGCGTGTGCTGCGCCGGACGCGGACACCGGCGCGACACCTCGCCCCACGGGCGCGAAGACTGCTGATGCCGCGTCGGTGCGAATCGCGCTCACCGACGCGGGCCTTCTTCGCCGGGCCGGTGATGGATACGTGCGCGTGGCTGTCGAATGGCCATAGTGGAGGCAGGACAACCGGCCGTTGCTCCACCGCCTGCCGGCGTCGTCGATCTCTCTGGGCCGCGATGGATCACCGGACCGCTGGGCGCCGTCCTGGCCTCGATCCTGCCTGCCGAGCCGCTGCCTCCGGTTGAGGTGACCATCGCCGGCGACGGCCGGCGTGCCGCCGGCCGCGTCAACGGCTTCGAACTCTGGTCCGTCGCAATCCCGCGGCGTCGCTGGCTCGAAGTTCTCACCGGCCAGATCGTCGCCACGATTACGATGGTGCTGCGCCGCCACGTCTTCGTCCACGCCGGAGCCGTCGAGATGGGAGGACGGGCGTGCATGCTGGTGGGAGACAGCGGAGCGGGCAAGACTTCGACCGTCGCCGCGCTCCTTACCCGGGGCGCCACTTACCTATCCGACGAGGTGGGGCTGCTCGATCCAGAGACGAACGACATCGTGCCCTTTCACCTGCCGATGGCCATCAAACGATGGACGGCGCGCGCGGCCGGGCGGCTTCCCGCGGGGACCGACGTGGCGCGGCAGGACGGTGTGGTGTTTTTGGTGCCCGCAAGCCTCGGCCGCGCGTGTCCACTGGGAACCGTCATCTTGCTCGAGCGCGGGGGCCAGCCCGAGATCAGAGAGATATCGCGCGCTGAGGCCCTGGTAAGGCTGGCGCGTCAGCCGTCGTCGTTCCAATATGCCGGCCGGACCGACGACGCGTTCCGCGCCTGGGCGCGCGGGTTGCGGACCGCGCGCTGCCTTGCCGTCAGCGCGGACCGTCCCGCCGCGCTCGCAGCGTCGCTCATCCGGATACTGGAGGGGCTCTGACCCGCGGGTCAGAGCCGGCGACGGATCTGCACGTGGTCGCGACGAGCCGGGCAGCGACACTTCGGCGTACGATTCAACCGCATCGGCATCGCCACTGAGGACCAAACCCATGGGATGGGGGCTTAGGGCAAAGGCCCAAAGAACGCTGGAGTGCACTGCCACCATGGGATGGGGGCTTAGGGCAAAGGCCCAAAGAGCGCTGGAGTGCACCGCCGACACTCTGACGCCAAAAGCCTCCTCGGTTTTCGTGGCATTTCACGCCATCCGCAGGCATAAGCACGCGCTCGGATTCTATCCGAACGTCGTGCGCCCGCACACTTTCAGCGAGAAAATCGTCTACCGATTGATCTTCGATCGAAGACCCATCCTCGTGACGCTCCAGGACAAGTATGCGGCCCGTGAATACGTCAGGAACCGGCTTGGCGACCATCTGTTGCCGCGATGGTACTGCGTCACGAAGAACCCACAAGAGATTCCCTTTGATGATCTTCCCGACAAATTCGTTGTGAAGGCCACGCACGGCTGCAAATGGGTATATCTCGTCCCCGACAAGATGCGCCTCGACCGGGACGACCTCATCGCCAAGTCGAGCGCCTGGTTGCGGCGGAATTACTACTGGGGCGGGCGAGAATGGGCGTACAGACACATCGAACCGCGCGTCATCGTGGAGGAGTTTATCAGCGACGGCACCGGGCTCGCGCCAACGGACTACAAGTTCTACGTCTTCCACGGACGCGTTCATTTCATCTGGGCGATGCGCGGGAGATTTGTCGACCCACAGCTTGCGGCCTACACACCGTCTTGGGAGCGAGTCGCTCTGAAGACACAGTGGAAGTCAATCGGGACGCCGGTGCCCCACCCGCCGCATCTCAACGAGATGATCGAATCCGCCGAGACACTGGGGGACGGTTTGGATTTTCTACGCGTAGACCTCTACGATGCCGGCAAGGTCTATTTCGGAGAAATGACAGTGTATCCGAGCGGTGGAGGCGAGTTCTATGATCTAAAGTGGAATCGCTATTGTGGTGGACTATGGAATCTCTCGCTCTGCGATGAAAGCCAAGCGAATGTCAGTACGCGCAGCGTGAAAACACCGGCAGAATCCGGCGCCTCTGAGACGCGACCCAGCGAATTGTAACCCGGCCACTAATCCTCGGCACGAAGTGTTGACGGAACGCACGTTCATCGGTACGGTATCGTTGCATGCTGCGGACAACCTGTATTGTTGCGATCATGCTCGGCCTGATATGGCCGGGCGCGCAAGCGCGCGCGGGCAGAACGGCGCACCCCCGTGTGGCCATCGTGTTTGAACACGCCGGCGTCAGCCTCAACGATCTTGAGCCGATCTATGCGATGCACGAGCCGTTCGGGCTGGGGATCTTTCCACACCAGCGGTACTCGGCGGCGATCGCGCGTGACGCGGCCGCGCACGGCCTCACCCCGATGCTCCACCTGCCGCTCGAGTCGGTTCGCCCGGCCGATGTCGGTCCGGTGACGGGCGTCGTCTGGACCCGCATGTCCGACGCCGAGATCCGCCGTACCGTGGAGGGCGATCTTGCGACCGTCCCAGGGATCGCCGGCGTGAGCAGCCATGCCGGCTCCCGGGCGACGGCCGACCGCCGCGTGATGACCGTGGTTCTCCACGTGATCAAGGCACACGGTTTGTGGTTCCAGGAGAACCGGACGACCCCTGATTCGGTCGCGCTGGATGTGGCGCGGGCCGGCGGGATTCGCAGCGTGCTGGTCACGACCTACCTCGACGACCCTCCGACCGGCATCGATGCCAAAGTTGTCGCGCTGCTCAACACCGCGGTCCGCCGGGGATGGGCGGTTGCGGGGGCCCACATCACGACCGGCGCCCCCGAGATCGTGGCGCGTCACCTCGACGAGTTTCGCGGCGCCGGCGTGGTGTTCGTACCCATCACGGAGTTTCTTGCGGGCAACCACTGACCGCCCGATCGGTTAACGCAATCACGGTAGAGATGCGGCCCGGCGTCACGTCTTGAACTCCGCCGCGACGAGCCGCCTGAGAGCCCGCATGTCCCTGAACAATACCGGCCGGACCCCGGGATTGTGGAGTGCGTACGAGGGATGGTACAGGGGCAGAATGACGCATCCCAGGCCCGGTTGGGGGCAACCGTGGCACTCCCCGATCGTGGCATGGGGCAGGAACGCAACGAGCGCATGCCGGCCCAGCGTGACGATCACCCGGGGGCGCACAATCTCGACTTGCCGGAGCAGCCAGGGGCGGCAGGCCTCGATCTCGTCGGCGCGCGGCGGGCGGTCCTGGCCCGAGCGCGTGTGCGCCGCCCGGTGCTTGACGACATTTGTGATGTAGACGTCGTCGCGCCGCAGCCCGGCGTGCTCGAGCAGCTCCTCGAGCAGCAGCCCGGCGCGGCCCACAAAAGGCCGTCCGCAGAGATCCTCCTGGCGGCCGGGCCCCTCCCCTACCACCATGATCCGCGCACGAGGGTTTCCCTGGCCCGGGACCGCGTGTGTCGCACGACGCCACAACCGGCAGCGCCGGCACCGCGCGACACCCCGCCGAAGGGCCGCGAGCCGTCGTTCCGGGCCTGCCACGTCCGCGCCCACAGGGTCGCTACGCGCGCGGGACCGCGAGCATCTCCGCGGCCGGCGCGGCCTCTCCGCGGCGCCGCGACTCGTTGGCGTACCGAATCGTCCACAGGATCAGCGCGATCGTGATCCCGTTGGATTCAACCGGGCCGGCGACGAGCACCTGGGCAATCGTCAAGGTGCACACCAGCGCGATCTTGAGGACGAACTCCCCCAGCCAGCCGAGCGGCCGGGGCCAGAGAAGCGACGCGAGACACACAATCGCAAGCGCGCCCGGTCACGAACGACTCGCGGATCAGGAGCAGCTTCGGGTCGCCCGTGACGGACGGGCTCGCGACGCCAGCCGCGATTCCGACGAGGATCACGATGCCGATAACGTCGAGGGTCCGGCTCCGGACGAACCGGTAGATGTTATGGAAAAACGGAAAGACGCTGGCCAGCAGGAGCGCGACGGCCGCCGGCATCTGCGGCGCCTGCTGCCACAGGTAGTGGTACGCCACGTACGGACAGGCGATGTTCAGAACGAGTACGGGAACCATGCTGCGGAGTCCGAACGCGCTCTGAGGCCTGTCGGGTGTCACCGTGCGGTCACAGCGGCGTGGGTTCGCGCGTTGGTATCGACGAACCTGCCGCGATCGGCCCAGACGTTAGACGCCGCGCGGTACCGCCAACATGCCACGTGCCCCCGGGACCACGCCGGGAATAACGAGGGCCGGACCCGCGTGGGTCCGGCCCTGTTTCGGAACTACCGCGACGTGACGGACGCCGCCGGCCAGACGCCCGCGTATTCTCAGTAGGCCGCCAGCGGCGCGCTCACGAGCGACACATGCATGTGCTGAAGGAACCGGTACCGTGCGTTAGCCTCGCGAATCCGCAACGCATCCCGCTCGCTCACAACCACGTCCGTCTTGAACGTCGACTGCGCCGGCCCGCTCACCCCGATCGCGCGCACGACGAGCGGATGGGCGCCTGCGCGCCTCACCGCCGTCAGCGACGGCGCATACTCGACGATGCCGTACTTCTCCGCGACGTCGAGATTGAGCTGCCCGGGTTTCCACCAGCCCCGTCCGTAGACCACCTCGCCGCGAGGGGTCAGCACCGCGGGACTGATGGACCGGTCAAGATGAATTCCCCCAACCACGACGACAAGACCGGTGTACGCGGCCGGTTGTGCCGACGCGCGCGGAGCGAAGCCGACTGCCCCCACCAGGACGGCCAGCAGTGCCATGGTCAATACGCGGAGGCACTGCCTGCTTGATGCCCTCGTCCTCATCGACGCCCCCCGAGTGCCGTGATGTTCCGCTTAGCGCCCTGGCGGAGTGATTTCGTTCCTGGTATGCCCCAGGGGTGCTCCTCACGGCACAGGGAGCATGGAGGTTACACCGAAGGTTCGGGCTATGATGACTCAACTTGTATGAAGATGTCCCCATATTCGCCGAAGCCGGCGACGTTCTGCAGGTGCTGGGTGAAGAACTCGACGAAGTACTCATAATCTACCCACCCAGTGAACAGAAAGGCCAATTGTCGACCGCTGGTAACGTTCAGGCGGATCTTGCCGAATTTTGAGACATAGTCTAGACACGCCACGGTCTTGTCGATCCCGCATACCGGAGGCCAATGATATTCGAGCGACATCATGGGTATCGGCGTCGTCAGGCCCTTTAGGACTTCATGCTCATAGCCCTCGACATCAATCTTGCAGTATCTTGGAACCCCGTATGTGTCAACGAGATCGTCCAGAGTTACCACGCGCACATCTACTGCTCTCTCAACGCGAATCCTGGGGTGCCAGTCTTCCAGAAGGCCCGAAGTTCCTCGAGCCTCGCGAACGTAGAATCTGCCATTGCCCCTCGACGCGCTCACGGCGCAATCGAGCACCGTGAGTCGTCCCCCGGTGGCTCTGGCGGTTTGACGCGCCCTCAATCTTCTCAAGCAATCAATCTGAGGCTCGCATGCAACCACGGTGGCGCCCAAATCGAGAAATACCTGCGTCCAGTTACCGTAGTAGGCCCCGATGTCGAAGACGAGGTCATTTGCAGTAATAAATGGCCTGAAGAAGGCGAGGTCATTCTTATGTCGAGCGATCCGCCGCGTTCTGTCTCCGATGGCGGCGGCCGAATTGTTGCCCAGGCATTGTTTTAGGTATAGGTTCGCTCGCGCAGCTGCCGGATATAGTCCCAAAGACCGCAACGCATTTTTCATGAGCAATTTAGTGGCCAATGGCGCCAATCCGCGTGATGGCGGGCCCGACCAGCCCCGCTCTCACCGGCGAGTCCACTACCACTGCATGCTGCGGCATCCTAGGAGGCCAGTCAGGCAGGAGGCGGCGTTCCCGCCCCAGCGTTCCAGCTGCCGGGGGTGGATCACAAAAGAGTAGAAGACGCCGAGCCCCGCGGCATTCCCGTCTAGGAGTCGGCGGGCCAAACACGGCAGGAGGAACTAAGGCCGAACGAGGTCGGAGCGACGTCTTCGCGCTCGCGGAGCGCGACGTCGTGGCCGGCAGCGTTCCAGGGCACCGAGTAGCGATTGGTCTGGCGCGTGACGGACGCGTCACGCGCCACGTTCACTCCGGGACGCGGCCGGCGGGCTGCCGCGGTATCGTGGCCGTCCCACCCTAATACCCGGAGGCATTCCTCAGGATGCCGATAAATCTCAGGATATCCACTAGATTGAGGCCCCGCCGGGGGATGTAGACCAAGTCGCCGTTCTGCAGCGCCACGTTCTGCGCGGCGCTTTTGCCCTGAATCAACTGCTTCACCTTGACGGGGATCGTCTTGTCCTTTCCGCCTTCGTTTCGAGCAATATGCGTGCCGTCGAGATTCGCCATCTCAGTCGTGCCGCCCGCGAGCGTGATGGCGTCGAGCACGGTCATATTGTCGGTCAAATCGTATCTTCCGGGTTTGGCTACTTCGCCCATGACGTAGATGTGATTCATCTGGAACTGCCGGACGGAGACCGAAATCGCCGGGTGCTTGATGTATGTCGCGTAGCGCCGGGTCAACTCAGTCTGCAGCTGCGCCACGGTCTTGCCTCCTGCCTTGACCTCCTGGATGAGCGGGAGCGCAATCAGTCCGTCCGGTCTAACGGTCGCGGTCGTGGTGAGATCGGGTTGCCCAAACACCGTGATCTCGAGTTGGTCCCCGGGCCCTAGTACATAATCGGGCGGCGGACCCACAGTGGACGGCAGTGGCTTTGTTGGCGCCGCGGCCGCCGCGCCGCAGACCGCATACAAGACAAGCGCGACCACGGCGAGAATGGAGGTGAATCGGCTCATCGGTTTGCCGAAGGTATCACTAGTGCCCCAATCCGGCGCCGCCGCCTGTACTGCCGCCGCCCGTGCCGCCGGCATTGCTGCCACCTCCCCCGACACCGCCCCCGCCGGCAGTGTTGCCCCCAGTGCTGCCGGCACTGCTGCCGCCAGTCCCGCCACCGCTCGTCCCGCCGGCAGTGTTACCCCCAGTGCTGCCGGCACTGCTGCCACTAGTCCCGCCACCGCTCGCCCCGCCGGCCGTGTTGCCCCCCGCGGCGCCGGCACTGCTGCCATTAGTCCCGCCGCCGCCCGCCCCGCCGGCAGTGTTACCCCCCGTGCCGCCGGCACTGCTGCCACCAGTCCTGCTGCTGCCGCTGCCGCCGCTGCGTGAATCGCCATCCGCAACTGAGGTCCCACCACCGCTTGTACCGCCGGCCCCCGCTCCGACGGTATCCCGATTCAAGTCACCGCCTGTCGGTAGCGCACCACCCGCTGCCGTCGCAGGGGCCAAGACCACTCGGCTTGCCAGTTCGCCTGATACCAACCATACAGTCAACTGGCTCCCGATAAACCTCGCCATGCGATTGAACGCTATACGTTCGGTGCCCGCGAAGATGGTCGTTTCCGCTGCCACGCGAAATTCTTGTTGCATGCCCGTCGCGGCGCGCACGACAAAACGCAATCCGTCCACGCTGACCGCAGCGAGCGTCCCCTTGATTTGCTGAGTTGTGTGTTCGCCGGCTATCCCCGGCTCAAGAAGTGCCCCCTCATAAGGGTAGGCCGACAGCCCAGCTGCCCAGCCCGGCGCGCCAGTGGGCTGGGGCCACATGGAATCGCCGGAGGTTTGCGACGGACGCACCCGGCGAGCCGGAATTGGCCGTGTCCTCACGGCGGACCAAGACGATGGTCGCGAAGCATGCGATGCGGCCGTCGCGGAAGGGCTCGGCCGGATTGGAGGTTGTGCAGCGCGGCGCGCCGGCGTTCGCGGGGAATGCACCGCGCCAGCGCCAGGGTGCGGCGTTTGAACCGATAAGCCGGCATCTTCGAAGGTATCGGCTGCGGCAAGGGTTCCATTGTTGGATCCCACGGATGGGGTCCCTAGTGGGGGTAACGCTGGAGGCCGCTTGGCGGTCGCGGTCGTTTCGGGGACTATACCGGTATGACTGGTGACGCTCGCCGGGAAGCGGCCTTGCGGCGCGGGCTGAGGGGCCATGTTTCTGAGGAGTAGAATGCTTATCGCCAGTCCTAACCCGAAGGCTATCGCATACACAGTGCGTTTAGCGCGACGTCTTGGGTCAAAGGGCGATGTCGAGTCATGCCTGTAAAGTTTGATGGACATTGAGATCTTCCTCATGTCTCCCCTCCGGCCCAGTGACTCTGTTTTTGGGCGTCAAACGAAAACGAACGCCACGCGAACATGAGGACGTCTAGTGTGAGTTGGATGACGCGCAACAAAGCGCGTCGTGCGGGAAGAAGAACGAGCTTATTTTATCAGTTGGGGCCGGGAATATCCACACTTTACTTCGCCGGGAGCGTTCTGTATGGCGGCTTTGACCCAAACAATTGCGAGACGAGCGTAAATGAACACCCGCGAGCGCCGGTCGCGCTCGCGGGTATATCAGCTGCCTGCGCGCGCCGGGGCGCCGAACCGGGGCTTCTCTAGGCCGGCACCGCCGTCGGCGCGAGCTCCTTGAGTACCGCGGCGATCTGCTCTCGCTCCTTCGCGGTCACCTCGACCATGGGGAGCCGCAACCCGCCCGCGTCGAAACCGGCCATGGCAAGAGCCGCCTTGACCGGCGTCGGGTTCGTCGTGATGAACAGCACCTTGAACAACGGCCACAGCCGGAAATGGATCGCCTGGGCCCGCCGCACGTAGCCGTCCTCGAATGCCAGGATCATCTCCTTGATCTCGCGCCCCGCGATGTGCGACGCGACGCTCACGACCCCGCAACCGCCGACCGCGAGAAGGGGGAGCGTCAGGCTGTCGTCTCCGCTGTAGAGCCGGAACGACGGCGGGGTGAGCTTGCGGATCTGGGAGATCTGGTCGAGACTGCCGCTTGCCTCCTTGACGGCGACGATGTTCGGCACCTCGGCGAGGCGCGCGAGCGTGGCCGGTTCGCAGTTGACCGACGTGCGCGGCTGAATGTTGTAGAGCATCACGGGGAGGCGCGTGCTCTCCGCCACGGCCCGGAAATGCCGGTAGAGGCCTTCCTGCGACGGCTTATTGTAGTAGGGGTTGACGAGCAGCACGCCGTCGCAGCCCGCGCGCTCCGCTTCTTTGGTCAGGTGAATGCTGTGCGCGGTGTCGTAGGTGCCCGTGCCGGCGATGACCGCGGTGCGCGCTCCGACCGTCTCTTTCACCGTGCGGAACAGGCGGATTTTCTCGTCGTCGGTAAGCGTCGGGGACTCGCCCGTCGTCCCGCAGACCACGAGGCCGTCCGATCCCTGTTCCACGAGACGCTTGGCAAGGGCGGCTGCCTTCGCGTAGTCGACCGCGAGGGACTTATCCATCGGCGTCACCATCGCCGTGATCACGCGTCCAAAGTCGGCCATCCCGGTCCACCCCCTTGCCCATCGGCTGTGTGTTTGTGTATCGCCGCCGCGGCGTGACGATCGCACGGCGCCGGTGAAGACGTTCCGCTTTCCGGCCGGCGGCTCCTTCACAACCCGTTATTAATTTTTTCCCCCGCCGCTCATGCAGTCGCGGCCCGGCCGTCGTACGCGATCGAGTGGCGCGTCAATCCCAAACCAGCACCGTGAACCGGTCGACATGATACACGTGCCGCGGCGGCCCGTAGGTTCTCGTGGCCACGTCGCGATCCACTCCTGTGGCGCGATCCCAGCTCGAGGCGGGGTCAAACACAACGAAGAACGGGATCGGCGCGGCCGCATACCAGGTATCCCTCGTGCTCATCTTGATCCGCGTCAGGCGCCAGGTCGCCGGCGGCATTCCCGAGGGGCCGAGCCCAGGCTGGTACACTTTGGTGGACACGACGGGGCGCACCCGGACCGCGCCGCCGGTCGCGACCGTCACGATCGAGGCCTCCCAGTAGCCGCCGTAGCCGTCGTCAAGCCCGCGTGCCCGAAGCCATTGCCCCAGGACGGCGTACGAGCTCGCCCGCTTGGGAACATAGGGACTCATGTACCGGCTCCAGGACCCGGGGTAGAGCACTAAGATGGCGATCCCGGCCGCCGCCGCGAGGGTCTTTCTCGAGCCAATCCATCGCATCCCGGCAGCGCCGAATTGACGAGCCAAGACGACGCTCATCATGACGAGCAGCGGGAGACGGTAACGGGTGTTCAGATCCGCGGTGCCCAGCACGTTGCCGACGAGCGCCGCGGCGGCCGAGGTCGCGAGCACAAACGTCAACCAATCACCCGGCGCGCGGCCCGCGAGCGCGCCGCGCAGTACATGACGCAGCACCGTCCACGTCGCGAGCGCGCCGGCCGCGAGGTAGGCGAGCCGGAGCACGATTGACACGAGGCTCCCGTCGATAGCGCGCCCGAAGACGTCCCCTCCCCCCAACTGCAACAGCGCAAGCACCAGACTCGAAACGCTCTCGCCCAAACTGGCATACGGAAGCGTTGCCGGCGCAAACGGCACGATCTGGGCGCCGCCGAGGTATCTCACCCACCAGGAAATGGCGGCGACCCCGTACCATGCGGCGGCAACGGCGAGGAGCGGCAGCAGGGAAGGCCACCGTTCCTCAGGACGCTGGACCGTGAGGGTGCGGACGATCGAGGCGACGGCGATCGGAGCCAACGCGAGCACTGTGGTGTACGGGTCGCTGAACGCGCCGGCGCTCAGCAGGACAAAGGCGACTGCAAAGAGGGCCCAGCGCCGGCGGGGCCGGGAGGGCTCCTGAGCATAGTACAACGCCACGGCAGAGACTAACGCGACGACGATGGCGCCGGTGTGAAACGGTCCCATCAGGACCTCGAGCATCATCGGCGATGGAAACGCGATCGGGAGGACACACAGCAGCGCGGCGGCCGCGCTTAGAGGGCCGCGGCGGCCGGCCGTGGCCGCGGCTACAGCGGTCCCCACCAGGGCGACGCTCATCAGGGTCGGACCAAGATGCAGCAGGACCGGGTCCAGCCCGCGCACGGCGACACCGCCCGCGTAGACCAGCATGTCGGTCAGCCAGAGCGAGTCCGTCCCGAGGATCCATCCGTGCAGCAGCCAGTTGCCGCGCACCATGTCTTCCGCGCACAGCAGCAAGCCCGCGATATCCGCCGCGTTCGTCGTCTTCGCCAGAGATAGCCTGTAGAAATAGACGGTCAGCGCGAGGAGCCCGGCGCCAATGAGTGCGATACCGGATAGGGAGTGGAGGCTCCCCGTACGGCGCGCTGCCGCGGGCCGGCCGGCGGCCGGCAGCGCCGCCGGCGGTTCGAAAACGGCGGCGTTACGCACTCGTGTCGCCTCTCGGTGGCCCCGATGCCATCACCCCTCTTATGTACAAATAGCGGGGACGCTAGGCGGGCCGCGTGTCTATCGCGGCCTTCGGCTGCAGTCGTCACGCGTCCAACGTGACCGCCGCCGTTATCACTGTCACGATACCAACACGTTCCACACCTTTCCGGTCTCCGTATGTTTCTCGCGACCCGCGGTCTCGTCGAGTGGGCGGATGCGGTGATCGCGGTGGAGCCGGACCTCGCCGTGGCGCTCAGCCTGCAGCATCCCGAGATGGCGAACAAGATGCTGTGCCTGGATTCAGAGGTCCCCGATCCGCGCCGGCCCAGGGCTGCGTTGAGCGACTACGTCACCTGTCGTGATCTCTTGGAACGGCTGCGGCGGCGGCGGCCGATCTACGCGCCGCAGAGCCCCTCTCACACCCGCCCCGCGTGTCGCTGCCCGGCAGGCAGTCGCGGCCCGTCGTCGCGGACTAGGTGTCATACCGGAACGGCGTACTCTAAAAGGCACCCGCTCCTCGTTCAGGCGCGCGCGCCGGCGAGCAGCCCGTCCCGCACCAGCGTTTCGGCGATCTGGACCGTGTTGAGCGCGGCGCCCTTCCAGAGGTTGTCGGCCACCGCGAAGAACGCGAGACACCCCGCGGCGTCGATGCGAATGCGCCCCACGTAACAGGCTTCGCGGCCCGAGGCGCCGATCGCCGTCGGAAACCGCCCCCCCGCCGGATCGTCGAGGACCTCGACGCCCGCGGCCCGCCCGAGGAGGTCGCGCGCCCGCTCCGCCGGCATCGGCTCGGCGAACTCGGCATGCGCCGCCACGCCGTGGGCGCGCAGCGTCGGCACGCGCACGCACGTGACACCGCACAGGATGTCGGGCGCCTCGAGCATCTTCCGCAGTTCCGCCTGCACCTTGACCTCTTCGGTTGTGTGGGCGCCGCGAAGCGACCCGACGGCCGGAATGACGTTCAGCGCCATGGGGTGCTTCGGGGACGCCTCGCCGCGCGGGCGCTCGGGCGCACGGCCGCTCGCCGCGGCCTCCGTGAGCTCGGCCCACAGCTGATCCAGGCCGCGCTGGCCGGCGCCGGACGCGGATTGGTACGAGCAGGCGATGAGGCGCCGGAGGCGGGCGGCCCGGTGCAGCGGCGCGAGCGGCACCGCGACCGTCGCGGTCGTGCAGTTGGGATTCGCGATGATGCGCCGCGGGGCGCGGCGCAGCGCGTGCGCGTTGATTTCCGGAATCACGAGCGGCACGTCCTCGTCCATACGGAAGGCCGCGGAGTTGTCGATCACCCACGCCCCGCGCGCGGCGGCAACGGGCACCCATTCCTTCGCCGCCTCGTCGGGCGTGTCGAAGATCGCGACGTCGATGTCGTCGAACACCGACGGGGCGATAGGGACGACGACGTGCGGCCCGAGCCGCCGCCCGGCCGACCGCGCCGTCGCCACGGCGCGCAGGGCGGCCACGGGGAACCGACGCGCGTCCAGCAAGCACAGCACTTCGCGGCCGACCGCGCCGGTCGCGCCCACCACCGCCACCCGATACCCTGCCGCCATCGTCGCCCCCTCGGTCCGAGCGCGCCGCACCGGGCGCGCTCGCCGCGCCGCCGCGCCTAGATTTCGAGCAGATGCTCCAGCCCTTCCACGAGCGTCCGGAGCGTCCCGGCCTTCTGAATCGCGAGCACCACGCCCGGCATGAACGACTCTTCGCTGGTGGAGTCGTGCCGGATCGTCAGGGTCTGGCCGGGGCCGCCGAACAGCACTTCCTGGTGCGCCACCAGTCCCGGCAGCCGGACGCTGTGGACGTGGACCCCCTCGATCACCCCGCCCCGCGCGCCGGACACCGCTTCCGTTTCCTGCACGGCAGCCTCCGGGGCCGGGCCGCGGGCCGCCGCAATGAGCCGCGCCGTACGGGCCGCCGTGCCGGACGGCGCGTCGCGCTTGCGGTCGTGATGCAGTTCCGTGATCTCGACGTGCGGGAAGAACCGCGCCGCGTGCCTCGAAAACTCCATCATCAAAAGGGCCCCGAGGGCGAAGTTGGGCGCGAGGAGGACCCCGACTTCCTCCGCAGCGCAGCGGGCGCGCAGGCGCGCCACCCCGCCGGCCGGCAGCCCGGTCGCGCCGATGACCGCGGGAATGTGGTGATCAAGCGCCGCCTCCGCGTGGGCAACCGCGGCCTCCCCGTGGCTAAAATCCACGAGCACGGTCGGCCGCCCGACGAGGAAGATCTGGGCCAAATCGGCGCCCACCGGCACGCCGAGCGGCCCCGACCCGGCGACCGCGCCGGCGTCCTCGCCGATGCCGGCCGCGCGGCCGAGCGCGCCGACCAGCACCATGTCGTCCCGGCGCGCGATCGTGCGCACGGCGGCCCGTCCCATACGTCCCGCGGCGCCCGCCACGACTACTCTATGCATCGCCATCGCGCACCGCCTCCTCGAGCGACGTGCGGAGTTCGGGGTGTTGGTTGAACGGCCCCACGGCCGCCAGCGTGAAGGCGGCCGGCGCGAGCACCGCTTCGGCCACCCGGCGGACGTCCGCGTCCGTCACGCGGTCCACATCGGCGAGGATCTCGTCAAGCGTGAACTGCCGCCCGAAGTACTGCTCGGACCGCGCCAGCTTCGACATGCGGCTGCCCGGTGTCTCGAGGTCCAGCATCAGGCCGCCCTTCAGCGATTCTTTTGCCCGCGCGATGTCGTCGGGCGGCAGCCCACGGCGCGCCTCGCCCAGAATCGCCGCGGCGAGCCGGACGACGTCGCGGCACGCCTCCGGGCCGGTGCCCGCGTACACGACGAACGCGCCCGTGTCGCGGTAGGGCGCGTGGTACGCGGAGATCGAGTACGCGAGCCCGCGCTCTTCCCGGATCTCCTGAAACAGCCGGCTGCTCATCCCCCCACCCAGCGCCTGTTCGAGGACCGCCATCACGTACCGGTCCGGGTGGGCCTGGGGCAGCGAGGGCGTGCCGAGACACAGATGGACCTGCTCGATGTCCTTGTCGCGAAACGCGGCCGCGCGCCGGGCCAACGGCGGCGTAAGGGCGACCGGGCGTGCCGCGCCGTTCCACCCGCCAAGGGCGCGGCGGATGCGGTCGACGACGTCCTCGTGGTCGAACCGGCCCGCCGCGGCGACGAGCGACACGCCCGGACGGTAGCGCGCCTCCATGAACGCGCGCAGGTCCGCCGGCCGGAGGCCACCGACGCTGGACGCGCTGCCCGCGACCGGCCAGCCGAGCGGGTGCCCCGGCCACAGCGCGGCGGCGAAGAGGTCGTGCACCAGATCGTCCGGCGCATCCTCGTACGAGGCGATCTCCTCGAGAATGACCTGCCGCTCGCGGTCCACCGCCGCGGGCTCGAGCGCCGGGTGCAGCACCATGTCCGCGAGGACGCCGAGCGCCGGCTCGAGGTGGTCGCTCAGCACGCGCAGGTAGAAACACGTGTGCTCGCGATCGGTAAACGCGTTGAGATGGCCGCCGAGCGCGTCCATTTCCTGCGCGATCGCGAGCGCGGTACGCGTCGCCGTCCCCTTGAACAGCGCGTGCTCGATGAAGTGCGACACGCCCATCACGCGCGAGTCTTCGTAGCGGGACCCCGCGTCGATCCAGACGCCGAGCGAGACCGTGCGCACGTGGGCCATCGGCTCGGTGACGACGACGAGCCCGTTCGGCAGTTCGGTGCGGTAATAGAGGGAGCGCTCCACCGCCATAATCAAGAAGCCTCCTTGCGGAGGCTTCGCGCGCGCCGGAACATCGGGGGGTTCATGAACCCCCCGGGGCGCTTCCGTCGGACGGCTTTCGGCTGGGCCGGGGCCCGCTGTGGCGCCGGCCGCCGCGCCGGTCGCGATCCCGGTCCGGACCGCGGCGGTCGCGGCCCTCATAGTGCCGGTCCCCGCCGGGCCGTTCCGAGTGCGTCCCCTCGCCCTGCGGCCCCGCGTCCTCGCCGCCCTGCTGGCCGTCGCCGCGCTCGGGACGCGGCAGCAGCGCGCGGCGCGACAGATTGATCCGCCCCAGGTTGTCGATCTCCTTGACCTTCACTTCGATTTCGTCGCCCACTTTGACCGCGTCTTCCACGCGGGCCACGCGGTCGTGCGAGAGTTCGGAGATGTGGACGAGACCCTCCTTGCCCGGAAAGATCTCGACGAACGCCCCGAAGTTCATGAGGCGCGTGACGCGCCCTTTGTACACTTCGCCGGGCTTGGCCTCACGGACGATGTCCTCGATCATGCGCTGTGCGCGCGCGGCCGCCTCACCGCTCGTCGAGGCGATGAGCACGCGGCCGTCCTGCTCGATGTCGATCTTGACCCCGGTCTCCGCGGTGATCTTGTTGATGATCTTGCCGCCGGGGCCGATCACCTCCCGGATGCGCTCCGGGTTGATCAAAATCGTGGTGATCCGCGGCGCGTAGGGGGACAGCTCCGCGCGCGGCTTCGGAATCGTGCGCTCGATCGTATCGATGATCACGAGGCGAGCGTCGCGCGCCTGCGCGAAGGCGCGTTCGAAGATGTCCCGCGCCAGGCCTTTGATCTTGATGTCCAGCTGCAGCGCCGTAATCCCGTCCCGGGTACCGGCGACCTTGAAGTCCATGTCGCCCATCGCGTCTTCGATGCCCTGGATGTCGGTCAGCACCGCGGTGCGCCGGTCGCCTTCGGGTCCCGTGATCAGCCCCATCGAAATGCCGCCGACCGGTTTGCGGATCGGCACGCCGGCGTCCATCAGGGCGAGCGTGCTGCCGCACACCGACGCCATGGACGTGGACCCGTTGCTCTCCAGCACGGTCGAGACCAGCCGCATCGTGTACGGCCACTCTTCCTCGGGCGGCAGGACCGGTTCGAGCGCGCGTTCGGCGAGCGCGCCGTGGCCGATCTCGCGCCGGCCCGGCGAGCGCATCGGCCGGACCTCGCCGACGCTGTAGGGCGGAAAGTCGTAGTGGTGCATGTAGCGCTTCCGCTCGCGCGTACTGAGGTCGTCGATGATCTGCTCGTCCTGGCCGGTCCCGAGCGTCACCGCGGTCAGCGCCTGCGTCTGGCCGCGCTGGAAAAGCCCGGATCCATGCGCCCGCGGGAGCAACCCGACCTCCGCGGAGAGCGGCCGGATCTGGGTCGTGGTGCGGCCGTCCGTCCGCGTGCCCTCGTCCAGGATCATCCGGCGGACCTCGTTTTTCGTCAGCGCGTCGAGCGATTCGCCGATCGCCTTGTGCTCGGCGGGGAACTGCGCCGCGAGGGAGGCCTGGACGTCCACCGCCACCTCGGCCACGGCGCCTTCTCGCGCGTGCTTGTCCGCGGAGCGCAGCGCGGCCGCCAACCGCGGGCCCGCGGCGTTGCGCACGGCCCGCACGATCTCTTCCGCCGGTGCGACGGGGACGGGCTCGACCTTCGGCCGGCCGACCTGGCGCACGAGGTCGTTGATTGCGTCGATGATCCGCCGGATCTCCGCGTGCGCGCGGTCGAGCGCCTCAAGCACGCGGGCCTCGGGGATTTCCCGGGCGCCGGCTTCGACCATCGTGATGGCCTCGCTGGTGCCGGCGACCACGAGATCCAGGTCGGTGGTGTGCTCGTCGAGGGCCGACAGCGGCGGGTTCACCACCAGTTCCCCGTTCGTGAGGCCGATCCGGACCGCCGCGACCGGGCCCGCCCACGGGATGCGCGAGATGGCGAGCGCCGCCCCGGCCCCGATGACCGCCAGCACGTCGGGTGTGTTCTCCTGATCCGTGCTGAGCACCGTCGCGATGACCTGTACGTCGTTGCGGAACCCCTTGGGAAAGAGCGGGCGCAGCGGACGGTCCATCAGCCGCGCGGTGAGCGTGGCGCGTTCGCCGGGACGCCCTTCGCGCTTGAAAAAACCGCCGGGGATTTTCCCGGCGGCGAACATCTTCTCTTCGTAGTCACAAGTGAGCGGGAAGAAATCGATCCCTTCCCGCGGGGCGGACGACATCGTGGCCGTGACCAGCACCATCGAATCGCCGTATCGCACCACCACCGCGCCGTCCGCCTGACGGGCCAGCCGGCCGGTCTCCATCGAGAGCGTGCGCCCGGCGAGCTCCACCGTCACGCGGCCGGTTCTTACGTCGATTGCCATTCAAGCCTCCTCATGTTCCCGTCACTCCGTCCGGCCGCGCGCCCGGGGGTCCCGCCCGGCACGCACGCCCCGGACCGCTCGCCGTGCGAGATCGTGGATCTACCGGCGCAGTCCGAGCCGTTCGACGATCGTGCGATAGCGCGCGAGGTCGTGCGTGCTCAGGTAGGTCAAGAGCCGCCGCCGCTGGCCAACCATTTTGAGCAGGCCCCTGCGGGAATGGAAATCCTTGGCGTGAAGACGCAGGTGCTCGCTGAGATGGTTGATACGCTCGGTCAGGCGGGCGATCTGGACGTCCGGCGACCCACTGTCGTTTGGGTGACGCCGGAACTCGTTCACGGCAATCCCTGCCGTCGGGGCCTCGGACGCGCTTTCGGGCGCGGGACTCATCGTTGCTCCACCTCCAGACGTTCGTTCCTCGTGGCCGGGACACCGCCGGAGCTACGCGTGTCCCCGCCGCTGCACGCAACAACACGCCAAATTGTAACACAGCAGGAGGAGAGCGTCTATGGAACCGCGGGAACGCGAGCCGGCTACTGCGGGGACGCGCTTGCGGAGCCGGAAGCCTCGCGACGGACCGCGGCATCGGCCGCGACCGTAAGAAACGGCCGGCACGACTTGCAGAAGAGCTTGGCCAGCACAGGATCGAAGACGGTGCCGGCCCCCTGAAAGATCTCTTTGAGGGCCTCGTCGACACGCTTCGGGGTCCGGTACGCGCGCCTGGCGCTCGTCATCGCGTCGAAACAGTCGGCCACCGTCACAATGCGCGAGATCAGGTGCGGCGCCTTCTTCGCCGTGATCTGCGGGTACCCTGACAGGTTGTGGCCAGCGTGGTGCTCGAACGCGACGACCATCGCCAGCCGGGTGACGTCGGCGAGATCGCGGAGGATGTGCGCGCCGTGGACCGGATGGCGCTTCACGACGTTCATCTCGTCGGGGGTGAGCCTCCCGGGCTTCGTGATGATGTTGTGGGGAACCCGCATCTTGCCGATGTCATGGAGCAGCGCGGCCAGGCCGACGACGACAAGCTGCGCCCGGTCCATGTTGAGCTGCGAGGCGAGCAGCAGGGACAGCACGCACACGTTGACCGAATGGTGGTACGTGTCTTCATCGTACTTGCGGAGCGCCGAGATGCCGAGCAGCGCCGCGCGGTCGTCGTTGAGGATGTCGAGGAAGTAGTTGACGACCGTCCGGGCCTTCGCGAGGTTCAAGGGCAAATCGACCGACGCCCGATAGGTCAACTCGTCCATCACGCGCAGGCCGGCTCGATAGGCGTCCTGGGGATCCACCCTCACGGTTCCCCCGCGCGCCTTGCGGCCGTCGTCTCCCTGCGTCTTGTCGTCCTTCTCCGCGTCGCCCACCCCGGCGCCCGAACCCGCGACGACGGCTCCTACGGTAATGCGCTGCACGCCGCAGCCGCGCAGATACGCCTCGGCGCCGCCGCTCCGCTCCAGTTCGTCGGGCTTCACATTGAGGAGCTCGATGAGGTGCTGGAGCTCCACGCGCTCCACGTCCGCGCTCACCTGAACGGCCCCGATGAGGCGCTGCCGAAACGCGGTCAGCAGGGAGTAAAATCGAAGGCTCTCTTCCAGCAGCACCCTCCCGTCCTCAAAGAAGGTATCGTCCTGTATGTACAACCGGAGGGCGGGACGGTTCGATAACGCCTGCCGGATGGAGGCGCCGAGGTCGTTGATCGCCGCCTGTGCCACCGGATGAGCCGTGCCGTAGAGGCCCACATTCCGCCACGCCCGGGAGAGCAGCGTGAGAAAGTCGCCCGGCCGGCCGGCGGCCTCGCGCTTGTCGCTCTGGGCGTCGCCGCGCCAGAGCACTCGGCCGGTGGGACGGGCTCCCGAAGGTACGGGCCGCGGATTCATAGACTTGGGCCGCTGCTGTGTGGCGTACGGGCGTTCCCGGATTGTTCGATGGTGACGACCGCCTCGCGCGCAAGCCGGCGCAGTTCACGGCGGCAGCGGCCGACCGCGAAGGGAGCGGCGGCCAGCTTTTTGAGTGACGGCAGAGCCTCGGCCGCCCTGACCCGCGCGATGGCGTTGATCGCGGCGCGCCGGACGACGAACCGCCGGTTGAGCCGGTCCGGCGCCTCGAGAACAGGGGCGAGTGCGGGCAGTGCGAGCCGCATCCCGTGTGTGTCAAGAGACGACAACGCCCTCACGCGAATCATCGGCTCCGGATCGTGGAGAAAGAGGCAGATCTGCGCCTGCGCGGCGTCTGTCCCGATGCTTGCGAGTGCGTTCAAGGCCTCGACGCGCACCCCGAAGTCCGGATGCCGTACAAGCCGCACGAGGTGGCTTGTCCCCTCGGGCCGTCCGATCCGCCCCAGAATATGCGCGACCTGCCGCACGAGCGGCCCGCGATCGTCGCTGACAAAGGCTCCCAAGACGTCGACGTGCTCCCGAGCAAGGCGCACCAAAAGGTTGCACAGCAGTTCCCGCATCTCCACCCGCTGCTCGGCCTGGAGCATCCGTACGAGTGGCCCGATCGTGTGCTTGCCCAGGATCGTCATGCACGCGTGGACGTCGTCCGCGACGGCCGTCTCTTTGCCCTCGGACAATACGGCGAGCGCCTGATCCGGAAACGGCCCGCCGGCGATGCCTTCCAGCAGCGCGTCGATGATCTCTCCCCGCGGGCCCGGAGCCGCCGGCGGAATCGCCTGCAGTATCTCCAGACTGCCCCTGAGCAGCCCGAATTCACCGTGCTCGACGAGCCCCCGCAAACAGCCCGCCACGCCATCGGCGGCGTCGAGAAGTTCCTTTTGCTCAGGCTCGTTGCGCAGCACGTCCAAAAGCGTGATGAGCCCCTCGCCGGCGGCGCCCGCCTCGTCGATGCGTTGGGCCTCCCTGCGATACGCCGCCAGTTCCTCAGGGGAGACCGCCAGCTCCGATTCCGAGAACTCCGCCGGCACCGCCCCGTCGGTCTCGTCTGAAAAATGGAGCTGCGGCAGGACAACCTCGGTGAGCGACGACCGCGGCTCTCGCGGCCCCGGCAGCCGCGCGTCGAGCGCCGACAGCACGCCTTGGGCTTTCTCGCGCTTGAGCGACAATCCGCGGAGGGTCCTCACGATCTCGTCCGCGGAGCCCCCCTTCGCGGTCGCGGCGAGGATCATCTCCGCCAGTTGTTCACCGGTCAAGTGATGCAGGACAACCTGAATGCCGGCGTCGTGTTGGGCCGCCGCGAGCAGAGCCGGGATGACCTGACGATCGATCGGCGGGCCGAGCAGGAGCGTGGCCGCGGCGAGGTGCTCATACAGCGCCTGCTGCCGGTCGAACGGCTCGTCCAGAATGATCCGGTCGAGGTTCCGGATCGCCTCCTTGACCTGCCGGCTCGGCCCGTCCTCGCCGATGTCTTCCAGCACCTCGCCGGCCAGCGAGTACACGTTCTGGAGCAGCTTCGCCACTTGATCGGATCCCGCGCGCAGAATGTCGACGACCCGATCACGTTCCTGCGGGCTGAGCCGGCCTTGCCCGAGAAGGCTGAAGAAGGCGCCGAGATCGAGAATCTCGGCATCGTCCCGAACGCGGAGGACCAGTTCCGTCACCTTGATATCCCAGGCGCCGGCTTCTTGCAGCAGCTGCTCCAGGCCGCCAGCCGCGTCGAGCTGACTGCGCTCCATGCCGGCGATCGAGACGAACGCGGCGATCTGCGGCTGGTCCGCGGCCGGCAGGATCGTCACCTGCGACACTTTGCGCGTGTAGAGGAAGTTCGCAAGATTGCTGGAGCCGTCGACGGGCAGGCCGTCGACGGACAACGTCTGTCTTCCGATCTGGAGGGACAGCGCTCCGTACGCCTCCGTGTAGGCGTGGAGATCCCCCAGCAGGACCGCGGTGGCGGTGATCCTTCCCGGGTGAGACGGGGGGTAGAGCGCCGAGGTCTTGATCGCCAGGCCAAGTCGCCGCAAGACGCGGGCCGCCGCCTCCGCCTTCGGTGCCAAAGGCGGGTGCAGCGTCGTCAAGTTCGGCTGAGATTGGACGGCCGGGGGCATGCCAACCGTCAGGGTAGCGCAATCACGGAGAGGCGGCGGGAAGGGGTGCTGGGGAGTGCCCTGCAACCGCCCCTCCGGATTGCGCATTGTTCGGCCCGACTGGACCCCATATTCGTTCCCCTGTCCAGCATTATCGCCCACGCCGGTGGGCCGGGCTATCCGTACCGCTACGGAGCCGTCTCCGTAAACGTACGGAGGCCGCCGGATATGCGGCAAACGCACGCGTCGCGCGCGAGGCGGACCTCACGCCGCGCGGTCTAGACGCGTTACCGCGGGGGCACCATACGACTATCATGCCGGGGGGACCGTTTGATCCCGCTGCCGCCCGCGGCGAGGCATCTACCGTAGGGACACACGCCGACCGTCGCGATGTGACACCATCCGGGCGCCAGCGGCGCGCGGAGTTCGCACGCACGGTCGAGGCCCTCCGCGGCGTGGGACTCCCGAAGGCGGTCCTGGACCAAGCCGTCAAGATCCTACGGCAGCGCGGCCCCCGCCTCAGCCGTGCACTGGTTGAGGTGGGCGTCCTCACGGAGCGCCAGTTCGCACAGGCGATCGCGCAGCGGTGGGGCCTGGCCTACACCGAACTTGGGGACGAGGGCGTCGATCCCGAGGCGGCGCGGCTCGTCCCGGGAACCCTGGCTCAACGCCACAGCCTCGTCGCCGTCGCCCGCCGGCAGGACCGGCTCGTCGTGGCGATGTCCGATCCGTCGAACGTGGTGGCGATCGATGACATCCGCCTGCTCACCGGCCTGGAGACCGAGATCATCATTGCGAGCCCCGACAACATTACCCGGGCCCAAAGCCGGCTCTATGGGATCGCGGCAGACTTAGAGCAGCTGCTCAAGACCTCCACCCCCGCGGTAGACTCCGAAGTCATCGAGAGCCCTACACAGGACGAAGAAATCACCGTTGAACACCTGCGGTCGATGGTCGAGAAAGCGCCGATCGTCCGTGTGGTCAATCAGGTGATTCAGCAGGCCGTCCAGGCGGGCGCAAGCGACATCCACCTGGAGCCCCGCCGGCACGATGTGCGGGTCCGGTTTCGCATCGATGGACTGCTCCGGGACATCATGGCGCCGCCGAAGGAGATTCAGGCGGCGCTTGTCTCGCGCCTGAAGATCCTTGCCAACATCGACATCGCCGAGCGCCGCCTGCCGCAGGACGGCCACATCCACATGCGCGTCGACGGTAAAGCATACGACTTCCGCGTCAGCACCCTGCCCACCGTGCTGGGCGAGAACGTCGTCATCCGCATCCTCGACCAGTCGAGCACGAAGGCCTCAATGAATCAGATCGGCATGCCCGGCGACCTCCTTGCGGCGTGGGAGAGCCTGGTCACAAAGCCCTACGGCCTGATCGTCGTCACCGGGCCGACCGGCAGCGGCAAGACGACCACGCTGTACACGTCGCTCGCGCGGATCAACACGCCGGACCGCAGCGTCGTGAGCGTCGAAGACCCGGTCGAGTATCAGATGCCCGGCGTGAAGCAGATGCAGGTCAACTCGCGGATCGGGTTGACGTTCGCGAGCGGCCTCCGCAGCATTCTGCGTCAGGACCCCGACATCGTCCTCATCGGCGAAATCCGGGACCGCGAGACGGCCCAAATCGCGGTGCAGGCGTCGATGACAGGGCACCTGGTGCTCACCACCCTGCACACCAACGACGCGGCGGGCGTTCCGACGCGGCTGCAGGACATGGGCACCGAGCCGTTTCTGGTCACGGCTTCACTCATCGGGGTGCTGGCCCAGCGGCTGCTGCGCGTCATCTGCGCGCACTGCAAGGAGGCCTACACGCCGCCGGCCGAAGCGCTGCGCCGCATCGGCCTGGATCCCGCGCAGCACCGGGGGCTGCAGCTGTACCGCGGCCTCGGGTGCAATCACTGCCACGGAACCGGCTACCGCGGGCGCATCGGCGTGTTCGAACTGCTGGTGATGACCGACGACCTCCGCGCGCTGACGCTCCGCGGCGCCTCCGGGCAGCAGATCCGGGACGCCGCGCAGGACAAGGGCATGCGGCTCATGTGGCAGGACGGCGTCCAGAAGGTGCTCAAAGGCACGACGACGATGGAGGAGCTCCTGCGCGTCGTCTTTGCATCCGAGGAGGAGAGTCTCCCCGCGGAGTAAGGCTGTTTGGAGTTCTACTGTTCGCGCTTCAACACACTACAGAACGCTTCGACCACCCGGGGATCGAATTGCGTGCCGGCGCACTGCCGGAGTTCCACAACCGCGTCGAGCGAGTACACCATCGTGCGGTACCGCCGGACGGTCGTCATGGCGCCGAAGGCGTCCACGACGGCGAGGATGCGCGCGCCGAACGGAATGTGATTCCCCTGCAGGCCGTCCGGATATCCTTTTCCGTCCCACCGCTCGTACCGGTGGCGGAGGATCACCGCGACCCCCTCCATGCCTTTGACCGGACGCAGGATCTGCTCCGCCACGATCGGCTCGACCCGAACGACGCTCCGGTTCGCGTCCGTGAGCTGGTCCGCCGTACGGAGGATCGCCTCCGGCACGGCGACCTTGCCCAGGTCGTGGAGGAGCGCCGCGCAGCGGATGTCGGCGATCTCCTCCCCGGTACAGCCGAGCATCCCGGCGACGGCTTCGGCCCACGCCGCGAGACGCTCACCGTAGCCCGCGCGGTGCCCGTCGCGGTCGTCGAGGGCGCGGCCGAGGATCGCCAGACGCTGTTCGACCGTGAGCGGCCGGCCGTTCGCATGCAGGAGTTCGGCCGCCCGCTCGACCAGCATCGGGTACAGATCGTCCAGCGTGCGCGAGGCCGGGAGCGGCCCGCCGAGCTCATACGAAAACTCGGGTTCCCCGTTCGACGGTCCCTCGTCGGGGACCGGCGGTTCCGGCTCAGGTTCCGCGGCCGGGGGCACCGGCGGGGGGACCTCGGCCTCGGCTTCCGGTTCCTGGACCTCCTGGGTCTCCGCGGGCGGCATGCCTCCAAGGCCCAGGGCCTCCAGTAACTTGGCGTGCTCGGCCTCTGAGAGGCGTTTCGCATTTGCCAGCCGCACGTCGTCGGCCGACGGTGTGGGACGCGGATCAGGTTGCGGGGCACGGGTGTCCAGCTGCGCCCGGACCACGGCCGTGAGCGCGCCGGCCCGATCGAGCGCCTGGTCCGCCGCGTCCAACTGCGGCCCGAGCGTTTCCCGCGCCGCGTCCAACCGCCGATCTTCCGACGCCGCGTCCTCGAGCGCCTTCAACACGCGGGCCTGTTCTGCCGCGAGCCGCGCCAGCTCCGCCTTCAGGTCCTGCCGGAGCGCGAGCATCCACACGTTCACGGCGCCTAATGTCCGCCGCGTCCGGATCAGCCGGGCGTGTTGGGCTTCCAATTCCCTTTGCGTCTCGACGAGTTGGGCGCCCTCGGCCTGCATGAGGCGCAGCGCTTCTGAGATGCGGGTGTTGTGCGATTCGGCCTCCGCGCGGCCGCCGGGGGCCTCCGACCGCAGTGCCCGTTCAAGGGCGGCCGCGCCGTGCAGCGCCAGCGCGGACGCGACCTCGATCTCGGATGCGGACCACTCGCGGGGGGCGCTGAAGCCGCAGACCACGAGCCCGATGGTCCTGCCGCCGCGGATCAGGGGCCATAGGGCCTGGTCGGCCAGCAAGACCGGTCCCGATTCGATCCCGACCGCCGTGGCGGCCCGCTCCGCCTGTGCCGCCGTGAAGCCGTGCGACCAGAGGCAGACCGTGCTACCGTCGTCCGCGCAGCGGCACACCGCCGCCCTCCGGGCCCCGGTCAAGGACAGCGCGGCGGTCCCGATTGCTTTCGCGATGCCGGCCGGCGACGACTCCTGCGCGAAGGTTCCGCTGAGATTGATGAAATGTTCTATCAATTTTTCGCGCAGATGCGGATCGGCGGATTCGCGGCCGAAGGGCGCGAGGGTACCGTGGGGATGAACGTTGTCGTCAGCCATTGCCCGTCTGCTGAGCGGTTCTGCCCCATTTCCGGCCGGGGCAGACCCAGCGAAGTCTCCTGACAGCACGGGGCAAGAATTTCACCCGTGTCTTCCGCCGTAACGAGGGCCGGGCCGCGCCGCCCTCGCGGGCGAACGCGGCCCGGCGATTCATCGAAGAACCGGCCGGTTAGACCGTGCCCAGCGAATCGTCCGCCCACGCGACCAGCAGCGCGATCGCGTGGATCAGTTCCTCCCGCAGGAGGCGGAGACTCTTGCCTTGATTGACCACCCGCGCGATGTCGCCTTGCTGCTCACCCACGAGCGCCACCCACCGCTCCGGCAGCCAGTCGGTCGTATCGCCCCAGGCCTGGCGCTGGCGCTGCCGGGCCTGCAGCACCGCCTGGAGCAGGGCTTCGCTGATGCCGTTCCGATCGGCCCCCGACGAGGCCGCGGACGAGACGGAGTCCGTGCGCTGCCCGTTCCCGGCGACGCCGAGCGGGCTCGGCGCGGCAGGCGCATCGGGTCGTACGACGTGGCGGATTCCTTCAGTCATGGGTCCCTTTCCCTCCGGTTGCGACGATTGTAGTTTATCGTTCCGCCTGTCCCACTTGGCCTTCAGGCGCTCGAAACTTTGATACACATCTTCCTGCTCCGGGATGACAAACGCGACGCGCTCTTTCATCCGGTCCGGCCACTGCCGCATGTCCACGTCTTCCCAGTCCGGACCCACCGCCCACGTCAGGATCTCCCCGTACGCGGAGCCCAGCGCCTCCTGGATCGCCGCCAGCGGCGAGAACTGGGTTTCGTGCTTCGCCGACGCGGTTGTCATCTTATTGTCCTTCCCCGCCGATCGCGCAGCAGGCCACATGATGGTCACGCACCTCCGCCGGCCGGGTCCCGGGCACCAGATTAACGCGCGCTTGCAACCGGTTCATCTTTGATGACTCCCATCTTGAGGAATGCGTCCACGACCTTCGGATCAAAGTGCGTGCCGGACTGCTCGCGGATATACTCCTGGGCCCGCGCGCTCGTCCAGGCCTTGCGGTACGGCCGGTCGGACCGCAGCGCATCCCAGACGTCCACCACGGCGAAGATCCGGGCGACGAGGGGGATCTGCTCGCCCTTGAGCCCCCGCGGGTAGCCCGTGCCATCCCACTTCTCGTGATGGCAGTACGGGATGTCGAGCGCCGGCCGCAGGTACGGGATCGTCGACAGCAGCTCGTGCGCGTAGACGGGATGGCGGCGCATGATCACCCACTCTTCGTCGGTGAGCGGGCCCGGCTTCAGGAGGATCTTGTCCGGGATGCCCATCTTGCCGATGTCGTGGAGCAGCGCCCCGCGGCGCAGGTGCGTGAACTCGGCCGTCGAGACGTTCAACTGCCGGGCCAGCTGCAGCGCGAAGTCGGTCACCCGCTTGGTGTGGCCTTCCGTCTCGTTGTCGCGCAGGTCGAGGGCGCGGGACCATCCCTCGATCGTCCCGTCGTACGCGAGCGCCAGCTCGACGTAGGTCCGCTGCAGATCCTCGAGGATCGTGCCGTTCTCGACCGCGATCGCCGTCTGTCCCGCGATCGCCTCGAGGAATTCCAGCCACTCCGGTTCCGGCGCGAGCGGCCCGTGGTGATAGGCCTCGAGCACGCCGCGGATCTGGCCCTTCGCGATCAGCGGCACCGCGTAGCAGGCCACGAACTGCTCTTCCACGATGTGCGGGGCCGGGCCCATGCCGTCCGGCGCGCGGCGCAGGTCCGGGACGGCGACCATCTTGCGGTCGAGCGCCGCGCGGCCGCCGATGCCTTCGCCGAGGCGCGTCTCCGGCACGCGCGGCGACGGTGTGCGGAATCCCCGCGACGCCGCCATGCGGAGCGTCTGCGTGCGCGGATCGAAGACCAGCACGTCCGCCGCATCCACGCCGAGGCGCGCCATCGTGCGTTCGAGCACGATGTTGAGCGTCAGCCGCAGGTCGAAGCTGCCGGTGATCGCCATATCGATCGCGCGGAGGGCTTCCAGCTGGTCGAGGCGCCGGCCGGCCTCCGCGAACAGGCGCGCGCGGCGAATCGATTCGCCGCCCACTTCGCCGATACTCTCCAGCAGCCGCACCTCATCGTCTTCAAACGGGCGGCCGTCCGCGCGGTCGCGCGCGAGGAGGAGCGTGCCGATGATCTCTTCGTCCGAGCGGAGCGGCACGATGATGAACGGACCGAGCTGCTCGTAGTAGGCCGGCGCCCAATTGCCGGGACGCCTGCGCCAGAAGTCGGTGCCGCGCAGCGCGGCGGCGGTCTTCATGGCGGTCTCGGACATGCTCCCCGGCACGGGGATCGTCTGGCCCGAGACGCGGCCGCCGTCGGGGCCGATCGCATAGACGCGGGTCATCATCCGCCGGCCCGGATCGAGGAGGTTGATGCCGGCGAACTGCGCGCCGGCAAAGCCGAGCGCCTGCTCGCAGACGATTTTGTACATCTCCTCTGGCGTGCGTGCGACCCGCAGGTGCCGCGACAGCGACAGCAGGACCTGCTGCTCCGCCGTCTTCCGCTTCTGCGCGTCGCGCAGCCGCCCGTTCTCGATCGCGACCGCGGCCTGCGTGCAGAACGCCTGGACGACCTCGCGTCCCGGTTCCGCCCAGTCCTGCACGTCGTCGTAGTAGCACGCGAGCGATCCCGTCACACCCCGCTCGTAGACGAGCGGCCACATCCCGACGGCCCGATAGCCCTCCGCGGTGGCGAGCCGCCGCGCCGGCGCGTCCTCCGGCAGCGCGCGGACGTCGGAGATCAGCAAGGGAGACTGGTGCGCCTGGACCGGCGCGCCGAGCGCCGCGGCGCGGGCGGCGAACTCCACGGAGAGACCCTGCCGCCACGCGCACCGGTCGGCGCCGTCCGGCTCGCGCAGAAAAATCGCGACGCGACCGGTGCCGGCGAGACCGACGGCCGTGCGCCCGATCGTCTGAAACAGTTCGTCCATGGCCTGGACGCGGTTCAGATCCGTGATGAAGGCAAGCAGACGCTCCATCTGTTCGGCGTACCGGCGCAGCTTCGCGTGTGGTTTCGCCGCGGAAGCGAGGTTCAAAACCTGCACCGGCGCACCCCCCAACATGGTGTTATGACCATCTGCCTGCACCCTTCCCCGTTGGGAGTCCGTGAGTCCGCGTTGGCCTTCCCTATGCAGCGCGAACTTCGTATCTCCCGCCTCTATCATCGCGCGGCGGGGGTCTGAATGTTATCCAGATCTGTACGGAGGGGCATCCGCATTTGTACGGAGGACCATGTTGGGGTCGCCGCAGGGGATCCGGCATGGACCGGGGCCCGGCCGGCCGGTGGAGCGCATGCGCGGTCGAGCCCGTCAGCGCGGTGGAGCGCGGCGGCGGCACCGGGTGCCGCCGCCGCATTCTTATCGGAGGCTCAGCAACTCAAGCCGGCCGCGCGACTTATTTTACGCTGTACTTGGAATGGTTCGAAACGACCCAGTCAGACTTGCAGTCGCCCTTACCGTTGTTCTGGCCTTCGTTGCCCTTGCCGCTGTCAACGCCGCAACCGAAGGCGATCGCGTGGTGTCCGGCCGCTGAATCGCCACCTTCACAGCCGGCATGCGCCACAGGGGTGAAACGCGTCAGCACTGCCATCGTCAGAACCATGAAGCCTACGAAACCCCACCGAATCATCGTCGAGCCCCCCCTTTTCATTGACTGCGCGCCGGCCGGCCGCCGATCGCCATCTTAGTCCGCCGCACCGGATCCACTGCGTCCGCCCGAACCACTGTGGCCCACCGAGGGTCCGTGCACGCTCTGCCCGCTCACGAGCCGCTGTTCGCGTTCCAGTGCGAATCGAATCACCTCATCGCGGGATCTCAGGCCGAGCTTCTCCCGCATCGCCTCTGCGTGCGTGTGCACGGTCCGCAGGCCGATCTGGAGGCGCTGCGCGATAGCCTTGTAGCTCAACCCCTGGCCGACGAGGTGCAGCACCTCGCGCTCGCGCATGCTGAGGGTCGCGTAGGGATCCCGCGCCTTGCCGGCCACCACCGCCGCGTACGCGTCGAGGGCGTGCTCGGAGAGCGGCGCGCTCAGGTACCGCCGGTCCTGGAGCGCGCAGCGGATCGCCGTCAGAAAGCCGTCGCCGAGATCGTGCTTCAGCACATATGCGATCGCGCCGGCGCGGAACGCCTCGAGCGCATGTCCTTCGTCCGCATGCATGGAGAGCACGACCACCCGCGTCTGCGGCGACCGCTCGCGGACCTGGCGGATGACGCCGAGGCCGTCGAGTTCCGGCATCACGAGGTCGCAGACTAGCAGATCCGGCTTGAGCCGCGCGACCAGATCGACCGCTTCCATCCCGTCGTCCGCCTCGTCGAGCACGGTCACCTCGGGCAGGGCCTGGAGTAGTCCCCGCACGCCGATCCGCACGATGGCGTGGTCGTCGGCGATGACCGCCGTGTACGTGGTTACGCCGCCGGCCATGCTGGGAGCACCGCCTCGATAGTCGTCCCTTCGCCGGGCGCCGAGCGCACGGTGAGGGTCCCGCCGAGCAACTGCGCGCGTTCGCTCATGCCGGTCAGCCCGGTCGCCGTCGCCGCGATGCTCGCGTCGAAACCCGCGCCCGAGTCCGCGACGGTGACGGTCAGCGCCTCCGCCGTCCGCCGGACGGATACGCGCGCGTGTTCGGCCCGCGCGTGGCGGGCGACGTTTGTGAGCGCTTCCTGCACGATGCGGAACGCCCCGGTCTCGACGAGCGGTGACGACGCCTCTTCGAGTCCCTCGTGCGAGAACTCGACCTGGACCGCGGTCTGCCGCGTGTAGCGCGTGATGTACGATTCGAGCGCCGCGGCGAGTCCGTGCTCGTCTAGCATGACGGGCCGCAGCGTCGACGAGAGGTCCTGGACCTGCGAGATCGTGCGCGCCAGCAGTTCGTCCGTCTCGGCCAGGGCGCGCGTCCCTTCACCGGACTGCGCGTGCCGGGCCGCGGCGATCTGGCACTTGACTGCGGTCAGCGCGGCGCCGACCTGGTCGTGGAGCTCGCGGCCGATGCGCCGGCGTTCCGTCTCGAGCCGCGCGAGAATCGTCGAGGGCGTGATGCCAGCGGCCGACGGTGCGGGCCCTGCGGCCTGGGGCGCGCTTTCGGGGTGCCAGCCCTGGAACGTCCCCCCGCCCGCCGACGCCGCGGCCGCGGCGAACGCCGGAGCCAGTTTCTGATGAGGCAGCGCCGGGATCGGCAGATGCCACGGCACCGGCTCCTCGGCCAGCTTGGCGACCGCTTCGACGATCTGAGGGTCGAGGCGCGTGCCGGAGAGCCGCCGCAGCTGCGCCAGAGCGTGCTCGGACGTCGGCGTGGTGGCCGACGCGATCACGTAGTGCTCGGCGACCGCGATGATGCGCGAGGCGATCGGAATCGCCGCCCCGCCGAGCCCTTCGGGGCCGCCGGTGCCGTCGTACGATTCGGACTGCGCGTGCAGCGCCCGCGCGATCGGCGCAAAGCCCGGCAGATACGGCAGCACGTCGGCCGGAAACGCCGCGTGCACGGGCTCGGTGAGCCCGTTGCCCGCGCCGAGCGCCACGCTGCTCAGGTCGTGCAGCTTCGCGGCGCTCGCGATGTCGTCGGCGTCCTTCTGGGAGAGGCCGAGGTACCGCGCGAGCCGGTCCGCCCACCAGGAGACGCGCTCCGAGTGCTCCGTCATGTTCGGCGAGCGCCGTTCCGCCGCGTCGACGATGGCCGTCAGCATGAGCACGTGCTGGCGCAGCGCGACGCGCTGGTACTGCAAGAGCCCGACGTGGGCGAGCGCGAAGCCGACGAGGACCGCGACCACGTACATCGGATGCGCGACCGCCGCCGCGGCGATACCCCCGCCCAGGGCCAGCGACCCGGCGTAGCCGGCGCCGGCGTCCATCAGGAATCGCGTCCAGACGTCCCACGCCCACGCGCGGCGCCGGAGGGCGCTCCACGTGCTGACGAGCCAGGTGTTGACCAGAATGAACACGCACGCGGCCGCGGCGGCCGGTACCCACGCACCGTCGGGCGTCGCGGCGAACGGTTCGCCCGCGACGCGGAAGTACATGGCCAGGGCCGCGCTCCACGTCACGACATACTGCGACACGTTAAACGCCATCGTCCACGTGCTGAGCCGGTCTCCACGGCGCCGGCGGAGGAGCTGGGCCACCGCGGCGCCGGTGAACGCGACCGGAACCGCTTCATGCGCCGGCAGGATGAGAAGGAGCGCAAAGGACGCGGCGCTGCCGAGCGTCAGGAACATCTTGCTGGGCAGCGGCAGCCGGTACACGCTGCCGACCGCCACGCCCGCGGCTCCCAGAATAGCGGTGGCGATCACGAGCGGCCACGCGGCCAGCATCGAATGGAGCGGGGCCGGCGGATGGATCAGGGCGATGGCGACGCCGGACGCGGCCGCGGCGGCCCACGTCCCAATTTCGAACGCGCGGCTCTGCGTGGTCGCGCCCGTGAAGAGGGACTGAGCTTTCGTCCCTCCGTCGCTGGTCGGTTTCGTAGACCCTCTCATCGGCCGATCCCCCAGACGCATCAGCTGGTTGCCCGATGCTCCCCTAACGCCCTCGGCCTGTCACCCTACCTACGCTAACTACTTGTTGTGTCCGACGGCCTTGCCGTCATGGTCACCGTTCACAGAGCTGTCGCCGCCCTCAAGGCCGGCGAACGCCGCCGCGCCCGACAGCGCCAACAGCACGCCGGCCAGAAGCGCCGCGATCAGGGCCTTCATCGACGCACCCAGACGCGCGACCGGCTCGCCGGGATCGCCGGCCAGCCCGCCGTCAGCCGCTGCGGTCCGCGGACGATGGCGTGGAGCACCGGTGAGAGAGAAGGCGCCGACCCCCTGCGGGTCCTGGCGCACTCATCGCGGTTCGACGGTGAAGAGGATGAGGCGGTCCGGTGTGAGCAACCGGTGAGCATGCCCCGCATCCGTAGCCGGCTGCTGCGTACGTGCGCCCGTCCAACACCCTCGTGCACTTTCGGCCCCTCCCCTCCTGTAAGACCCGCGCCTATTATGGGGCGGGTCGAGAGGGGGCTGGTATCCGTATTGATACGGAGCCTTCTCCGTACATCTACGGGGCGGGTCCGGGCCGGCCGAACGTTCGGCGCCAGGGCAAAATCCGCCGCTGCGGCGCCCCGTGCGGCCGGCGTAATTGACACGCAGGTCTGCGCGAAGTCCGAGGATTGTTTCATCGAGGCCGCGCCTGCGGCGGTCACGCCCCGCGCGCTTGCGCCGCGCGCGCGAGCGGACGTTTGGACGAGCCGCCCATCGACGCGTCCGCCGGCTCCGCCGCGGCGACGTACCCGTGACCGGGGACGTTGCGGATGTACTGCGGCTGCGCTGGATTGGCCTCGACCTTGGCCCGGACGTTCTTGATGTGCCACCGCACCACGTCGGTGCTCGATCCCGGGCCCTTCGGAGCGTACCCCCACACCACTTGCAGCAGATCGTGCGCGGAGAAGACTTCGCCGGGATGGCTCGCCAGGTGGTACAGCAAATCGAATTCGGTCGGCGTCAACCGGATGTCCCGGCCGTCGACGCGCACGGTCCGCGCGCGGCCGTTCATCGCGAGCGTGCCCAGGACCAGGTCTCCGGTGGCCGGAGGCGCGGGCGGTGTTTGTCGCCGGCGCAGCAGCGCCTGGACGCGGGCCAGCAGTTCACGGAGGTCGAACGGCTTCGCGAGATAGTCGTCGGCCCCGAGGCTGAGGCCTTCGATCCGGTGCTCGACCGCCGACTTGGCGGTCAGGAAAATCACGGGCACCGCCGCGGTCGTCGCGTCGTCCTTGAACCGCCGGCACAACGAGAGGCCATCGATGCCCGGCAGCATGATATCCAAGATAAAGAGGTCGGGCGGATGCCGGCGGGCCAGCGCGAGCGCCTCCGTCCCGGTGTGCGCGGCCATGGCTTCATAGCCCGCGGTGGTGAGGCTGCGGCAAATACTCCAGGCCAGATCTTTCTCGTCTTCGACGAGCAGAACCCGCGGCATTGCATCTTTGGTTCTGCCCAGTTCGATCGGGTCCCAGTCGGCCGGTTTCCCGTCAGTCCGATGGAGGAAATCGCCGCAAGGGCGGCTCGTCCCCGCCTGCGCGCTTTACTTCTTACGAGGCGCGCGGCCGCCTGGCGACCGGCGCGGACCGCGCCCGCGCCGTGCCCGCCGCGGGCAGCCGGACCGTGGCGGTCGTGCCGGTTCCGCCGCTCGCGAGTTCGATCGTGCCGTGGTGCCGCTCCACGATTTGATAGCTGATGGCCAACCCCAGTCCGACGCCTTGTCCGGTCGGCCGGGTGGTAAAGAACGGATCGAACACCTTCGGCAGATCGTCGGGACGGATTCCGGTGCCGGTATCGACGAACCGGATCACGACGCGGCCGCGGTCGTCCCGGCTCGTAGCGACGGTCAGCGAGCCGCCCTCCGGCATCGCCTGACGCGCGTTGAGCATGAGGTTGGTGAAGACCTGCTGCAGCAGGTGGCCGTCGGCCTCGACCGGCGGCAGGCCCTCGGCGAGCTGTGTCTTCAGCGTGACGTTGTGCGCGATCATCTGGTCCTGCATCAGCGCACACGTCTCGCGCACCAAGTCGTTGGCCGCCACCCGGGCCGGCGGCCCCTCGACCGGCCGCGCAAACTTGAGCAGGCTTTCGATGATCCCCGAGGCGCGGATGACGCTGCGGTGAATCTTCTCCAGCGCTTCCTCCCGCAGCGCCGCATCCGCCGGCCGCTCGCGGACCAACTGCGCCGCGGCGGACGCGATGGCCAGCGGGTTGCGCAGCTCGTGGGCGATGCCGCTCGCCATGACGCCGAGCGACGCCATCTTGGCCGACTGGACGAGCTGCGCCTGTAGTTGCTCCCGCTCCGTGAAGAGCCGGGCCACCTCGATCGACGACGCCAGCCGCTCGCCGAGCAGCGCCGTGAACCAGAGGTGCCGCTGCGTAAAGGGCCGGCCTCGGAGGCGCGTCAGATTGACCACGCCGCTCGTGCCGCTTCGCGACTTGAGCGGCACGCACAATGCGGACACGATCCCTTCGCGCTTCAGCAGGGCGGTCAGGTGCGGCGGGACCCGCGGGCCGGGCAGCAAGAGCGCCCGCCCGTGCTGCGCCACCCAGCCCGAGATGGAGCCGCCGAGCGGCACGCGGACGCGCGCGGCGGTCGCCGCGGGTAACCCGACCGCGGTGTGCACGCTCAGCACCTGCTCGCGCGCTTCGAGCCGCATCACCGAGACGCGGTCGGCGCCGGTGATGTCCGCGAGTTTCGGAACGATCTGATGGATCAGGTCGTCGGGATTGAGGCTCGTGGAAATCCGCCACACCTCGAACAGACTCTCCCACGTGAGTCTGGAGGCGCCCGCGGCGGTCCCGCGCTTCGTGTGCGGCTTGCTCACGCCCCGCACTCTACCCAAAAACCGCGGAGTGAGGGACACGTGAGGGCGGACCCTCACCAGCCGGTGGCGGTCCCGGTCCCCACGCCGGCGGCCGTAGGCTCCGCGTCAGCGGCCGCAGCCCCCCGCGTCAGTGGGGGGGGACCCGGTCAGCGCACGCGCTCGATGTAGGTTCCCGTGCGGGTATCGACGCGGATCGTTTGACCGGATTCGACGAACAGCGGCACGTGCACGACGGCGCCGGTCTCCAAGGTGGCGGGCTTGCTGCCGCCCGTCACGGTATCGCCCCGCACGCCCGGCGCGGTGTCGGTGATCTTCAGGTCCACCGAATTCGGCAGTTCGGCCGCGATCGGGGTCTCGCCGTGGAAGATGACGGTGACGTCGAGGTTCTCGCGGAGAAACCGCACCGCGTCGCCGAAGAGTGCGCGGCCGAGATTGAGCTGTTCGTAGCTGTTCTTGTCCATCACCACATATTCATCGCCGGTCCCGTACAGATACTGCATCGTCCGCTTTTCCAGGTACACGTGCGGGACCCGCTCGCCGGCGCGGAACAGGCGCTCGGTGATGGAGCCGGTTTTCGTGTTGCGGATCTTGGCCTTCACGTACGCGGGGCCCCGGCCCACCTTCACGTGCTGCGATTCGACGATCGCGTAGAGGTCGCCGTCCAGCAGGAAGTGCACACCGGGACGGAAGTCGTTCGAAGAAATCACCGCGGGCTCACCCTGTGTCGCATGGTCACGCGTTCGCAGTGTAGCGGCGCACGCGCCGGGCTGTCAACCGCCTGAATGGGTTCAGTAGATCCGACTACACTGGCCTCGAATTTCATCGCTGAGCCGCCTGCCATTGGGCAATGTACTCGTTCGGAGTGCGGTAGCCGAGCGCCTGGTGCGGCCGCACGTTGTTGTAGGT
>Ga0209580_10000052_pt1 | contig 120388 bp, 104 predicted proteins | sample Coa_R1_5_FD_187153 | JGI IMG/M metagenome (GOLD analysis project Ga0209580, IMG submission 187153) | Surface soil microbial communities from Centralia Pennsylvania, which are recovering from an underground coalmine fire - Coalmine... | ecosystem: Environmental > Terrestrial > Soil >... | reverse complement strand
GCGCGTAGTGCCGATTGGTCGTTTCGTACTCCACGTGCGCCGTGGCAATCGTGATGCCGCGCTCCCGCTCTTCCGGAGCGTTGTCGATCGAATCGAACGAACGGAACTTGATCTTGGGGTTGTGCTTAGACAACACCTTGGTGATGGCCGCCGTCAGCGTGGTCTTCCCGTGGTCGATGTGCCCGATCGTTCCCACGTTCACGTGCGGCTTGCTGCGATCAAATTTTTCCTTTGCCATATATCAGCCTTTAGCTCCTGGCTCTTACCCTTTAGCTTTTTAAATCCTCAAAAAGTCTCTTATCTCGTCAGGCCGAAACCGGACCCGCATCGTCGCCTTCGTCCGTCTCGCCGGAGTAAAACGCTCCGAGAAACGTCTCCTGCTCGACGAACTCCTTACCCGCCAGCCAATCGCGAAAGCGCTCAAGGTCGGCCTGGTACAAATCGCGAAAAAGCTCGAAACTGCGGTGCGATCTCCAAAGATCGCGGACTTCACAGCACCTCTGCCCGATCCACCTCAACTCGGTCCCGATGTAATCCTGAGACCGCGGCCCCAACAAACTTGCCCAAACGCCATCGCCGGCAAACACCAGCTCAAAATCCTTCTCGCAACCTTCTCTCACCCGAAACTCACGTGCGATCACGAACCGTGCGTTCCCGCTAAGTCACCTCGCCGGGGCCTTGCCTTGCACCTTGGCCACGATCTCCTCCGTCACCGAGCGCGGAGCTTCGTCGTAGTAGGCAAAGTGCATGGAGAACGTTGCGCGGCCTTGAGTATTCGACCGCATCTGCGTGGCGTATCCAAACATCTCCGCCAGCGGCACCATCGACTTGATCACCTGCGAGCCGGCACGATGCTCCACGCCTTCAATGCGCCCGCGCCGCGAATTCAAGTCGCCGATGATCACGCCCATGAACTCTTCCGGAACCACTACTTCCACCGACATGATCGGCTCCAGCAGAACCGGCGAAGCCTTGCGCGCGGCTTCTTTGAAGCCCATCGAGGCCGCGATCTTGAAGGCCATTTCGTCCGAGTCCACTTCGTGGTAACTGCCGTCGTACAGGGTGACTTTGATGTCCACCATGGGGTAGCCGGCCAGAACGCCGCCTTCCAGGGCTTCTTTAATTCCCTGCTCGATCGGGCGGATAAATTCCTTGGGCACTGAGCCGCCCGTGATGTCGTTGATGAACTCGAAGCCTTTGCCTTTTTCGTTGGGATCCACGTACAGCTTGACATGACCGTACTGTCCGCGGCCGCCGGTCTGGCGAATGTATTTGCCTTCGGCTTCCGCGTGCTTGCGGATGGTCTCGCGATAAGCTACCTGCGGCTTGCCGACATTGGCTTCAACCTTGTACTCGCGCATCATGCGGTCGACGATGATTTCCAGATGCAGCTCGCCCATACCGCTGATGATGGTCTGCCCGGAATCGGGATCGGTCATGACCTTGAACGTGGGATCTTCCTGGGCCAGGCGGCCCAGCGCCATGCCCATCTTTTCCTGATCGCTCTTCGTCTTCGGCTCAACCGCCACCGAGATCACCGGCGCCGCAAACTGGATCGACTCCAGCAGGATCGGAGCTTTTTCGGAGGAAATCGTGTCGCCGGTGGTGACGTTCTTCAATCCGACGCAGGCGCAGATATCGCCGGCGAAAATTTCGCTGATCTCTTCACGCTTGTTGGCGTGCATCTTCAGCAGCCGCCCAATGCGCTCGCTCCGGCCGCGGGTAGTGTTGAGCACGCTGTCGCCAGTCTTTAAATGTCCTGAGTAAACGCGCACAAACGTCAGCTGGCCGACAAAGGAATCGGCCATGATCTTGAAAGCCAGCCCTGCGAAAGGCTCTTTGTCGTCGGCCTTGCGCTCCAGCTTCTTTTCCGGATGATCGGGATCAACGCCTTCGGCGGGAGGAATATCGAGCGGGGAGGGCAGATAATCGACCACGGCGTCCAGCAATGTCTGCACGCCCTTGTTCTTGAACGCCGTGCCGCACAGCACCGGGAACAGCTTCAGGCTGACCACGCTTTTGCGCAGCGACTTGCGCAGCTCGTCGGGCGTTATGGTTTCGCCTTCCAGGAACTTGTGCAGCATCTCGTCGTCGTTTTCGGCGACGCTTTCCACCAGCTGCGCGCGGAAAGCCTCGGCTTTCTTGGCCAAATCGGCTGGGATTTCCTGAATATCGTACTGCGCGCCCAGGGTCTCGTCGTTCCACACGATGGCCTTCATGTCGATCAGATCGACGACGCCTTTAAATTTCGCTTCCTGTCCGATGGGAATCTGAATGGCTACGGGGCGGGCATTGAGACGCTTGCGGATAGTATCGACGGCATGCTCGAAATCGGCGCCCATCTTATCCATCTTGTTGATGAAGCAAATTCGAGGCACTTCGTATTTATCGGCCTGGCGCCATACCGTTTCCGACTGCGGCTCTACGCCGTGCACGGCGTCGAACACGGCCACAGCGCCGTCCAGCACGCGCAGCGAGCGTTCCACCTCGGCGGTAAAGTCCACGTGGCCGGGGGTGTCGATGATGTTGATGCGGATGTCGCGCCACACGCAGGTGGTGGCGGCGGAGGTAATGGTGATCCCGCGCTCCTGCTCCTGCTCCATCCAGTCCATGGTGGCGGTGCCTTCATGCACCTCACCCAGGCGGTGGGTGATGCCGGTGTAATAAAGGATGCGTTCAGTCGTAGTAGTCTTGCCGGCATCGATGTGGGCCATGATGCCGATGTTTCTACAACGGTCTAATGGAACCTGTCGGGGCATTCTTTTAATTCTCTCTGCGTAGAGACGCGAAACTGTCGCATCTCTAAGACGTGGCAATGCCACGTCTCTATGTCAAAATCTCTTTACCAGCGATAGTGTGCAAACGCCTTGTTGGCTTCCGCCATGCGATGCACGTCTTCCTTTTTCTTAATGGCCGCGCCGCGGTTGTTGGCCGCGTCCAGCAGCTCGTTGGTCAGCTTGTCGATCATTCCCTTTTCGCCGCGCTCGCGGGCATAGCCCACGATCCAGCGGATGGCCAGCGAGGTGCGCCGGTCGGGATTCACCTCGACGGGCACCTGGTAGTTGGCGCCGCCGACGCGCCGGGTCTTCACTTCCAGCAGTGGCTTGGCGTTCTCCACCGCCTTCTTGAACAGCTTCAGCGCCTCATCGCCACCTTTAGACTGCAGGTTCTCCATCGACTTGTAAAAGATGCTCTGGGCCGTCGACTTCTTGCCGCCCCACATCATGGTGTTGATGAACTTGGTCACCAGCTGCGAGTTGTAAATCGGGTCGGCCAGCGGGTCCCGCTTCGGCACATGTCCTTTTCTTGGCATAAATCTTTAAGTCCTCTTGAAAACTCTCAAGATCCATCGCGTTGCGCGATCACTTCGGTCGCTTGGCGCCGTATTTCGATCTTCCCTGCCTGCGGTTGGCGACGCCGGTTGCATCCAGCGTTCCCCGCACTACGTGATAACGCACTCCGGGCAGGTCTTTCACGCGGCCGCCGCGGATCAGCACGATCGAGTGCTCCTGCAGGTTATGGCCAACGCCGGGAATGTAGGTTGTGACTTCAATCCCGTTGGTCAGGCGCACGCGCGCCACTTTGCGCAGCGCCGAGTTCGGCTTTTTGGGCGTCTGCGTGTAAACGCGGGTGCACACCCCGCGCCGCTGTGGCGAAGCCTGCAACGCCGGGCTGGCAGTCTTGTAATTGGGAGCCTGCCTGCCTTTGCGAACGAGCTGATTAAATGTCGGCATAGTTTTTTCGCTTGTTTCAGTCTGCCTTTTCCTGCACTCAAACCGGTGTTCATTCCGCGGACAACCGCTGCACGCCCGCACACTTCGGGCCCGGCCTGACCCTGGCTCGCCAAGGCTGGTTCCGGCACTCGGAACCATGCTTCCGCTTTCGCTTTCGCGGAGATTTTCCAGTTGCCTAACGGTGGCGGGAAACGACGGTGGCACCGAGCCGGGGTAACCCGAAGGCGCTCCGTTTCGTCTTTCCCTGGACCGCATACCCTTCCTAGGGGAAGGTCGCGCGGACCATTTCAGCGAGGCATGCCCTGCAAACGGACCGAAATCCTCGGGCTATCTAACTCTAAGAGCTTACAACAATAGCAAGCTGTCTGAACTCGCAGAACCCTCTTAATATAGCAACCGGGTCGCATTTCCGTCAATCGCGTGCCCACCCAGGGACACCGCAAGCCGTCCGGTAATCAGGAGAGTAACCGTCGGGAAAGCGCCGGCGAGAGATTTTCAACGGGTTTTGCACCCTAGAGGCGCAAGAACTCGCGATCACAGGCATTCTTTCAGCGGGGTACGTGTGCCTTGAAGAAATTCGCTGCGAAAACTACACGGAATCCGAATCTTCCAATATCATCATTGTTTTGTTCATACGGTCCGTCCAGCACAGGCTGGACGGGGAGGTAGCATGCAGTCTTGCGCCCTGAAAGTCGGGTTGGTAGCCGCCCTGGCCTCTGTTTTGGCTGGGTGCGGAGGAAGCGGCCCGAAGACCACCGAAACAGGCACAGTCGCCCAGGTTACTCTGACCCCATCTTCGATCTCCGTGGTTTCCGGCGAAGTCCTGCAGCTGAGCTTCTCTGCCGTCAACTCGACAGGAAGCGCGGTAAGTCCCACCCCGACCTTCACGTTCCATTCGTCCGACACCAGCGTGGCCACGGTCTCTCCTAGCGGACTGGTATGCGGCGGAATCTGGGACTCGTTCTTCGTCGTGTGCAACGCTTCCGACTCCCACGGGAATCCGATAGTCGGCACCGCGCTGATTACCGCCTCCGCAGGCGGAGTCAGCAGCGCTCCCAGCCAGGCCACAGTGCATCAATCGGTAACCTCCATCACCATCAGTCAGACATCGGGCAATGTGCTCCCTGCCTGCAACTCCATCCCGCAGACTTCGCAACTGCAGGCCAAGGTCTTCCACAACGCAACCGATATAACCACCCAGGTTGGACCGGTAAACTGGAGTTCGTCGGCGGCCAGCGTGGCCTCGATTGACGCCAATGGCGTGGCCACTGCCCGCGCTCCGGGCCTTACCAGCGTGGTGGCCAGCGTGGGAACCGTGTCTTCACCATTCTTCAGTCTGAAGACCTGCATGCCTATTCAGATCACGCTGCACATCAATGGAGATGCGGCCGGACAACCTACCGAGTCGGCGACCATGAACGTCACCGATACCAGGACTATTGAGGCGGATATGGTGGATGAACAGGGCATCACCACCAACAGTGCCCCTGTCTCCATTCTCAGCAACAACACAGAGGTTGCCGCCTTGACCGGGACGACCTTGACTGCTGAATCCCCGGGAGGAGCAGGTCTTATCGCGGCGTGCATTCCCCCGAGTTGCGGAGCCGGCCTGAACACCATCGTATACAGCAATGTTTTCAGCGTTCTGGTAAACAGCAGCAGCCCGGTGACAACCATTTACGCTACCAGTTCCTTCACCCCGCCCAGTGGAACTACGCCGACCATTGTTCCCATCGACACCAGCAAGACCCCAATCGTAGCGGGCACAGCCCTCAACTTGCCGGGAACACCGAACTCGCTGGTTTTCAACGCCGCCGGCAGCAAGGGATATATGGGCACCAGCGCCGGAATCGCGGTTTTGGATACCGCGGCCAATACTGTGACTGCAGTGGATCCTTTTATCGGCAAGGTGCTCGCGGTTTCGCCCGACGGCAACACGGTAATTCTCTCCAACGCCGCCAACGATCCCAGTACAGTGACACCGATCGAGACCGACCTTCCCAGCCAGAGACTGGTCATCCTGAGCGCGGCCAATAACACGGTGCAGAGCTTTGTTCTTCCCGGAGCCATCGCCGCCAGCTTCACCGGCGACAGTTCCAGGGCTTATGTCGTAGTCAACGATGGCAACCCCGCCGACAACGGCAACGTGTATGTGTTTTCCAATTTTGAGACGCTGCATACCGTCGCTCTCACCCTCTCGCCCGGCGCGGTCGGCAACAGCGTGGCGACGGTTGCGGGTAGCGCTTACGCGCTCTTCGCTACGAATTCCGGGCTGCAAGTGATGGCCACGTGTAACAATGCTCAGCAACCGATTGCCAACAACCCGTCAACTAATAGCCAAGCACTTCAGCTGGTTAGTGCAATCCTGAATTCCAACATTGTGGTGGCGGTCGATGCCACCGGCGTCGATATTGAGACCGCAACTATCAATTCGATCCTCTCCACCAATCCCCCGCTTCCTTTCACACTGACTCCCGCGGATTGTGCTCCGCCGGTTAGCTTCAGCAATCAATTCGTCGATTTTGGGCTTGGCCCCTTCACGGCTCGCCAGCTTCTTACTCCAACCAACGGGGTAGGAGGCAACAACGGGTCTCACGTTGTTGTCCTTCCCGCAGGGATGAACAGCCTTCTGGTATCGGTACCCGGCGGTGGCGGAGAGACTATTCCCCTGGCCGGCAGCGGCACGGAACCGGTCAGCGGTGGGATGACGCTGGACGGGAACACTGTGTGGGTGGGCGTAGCCGGCAGTAATGACGTGCACCAGATCGCGCTGACCTCAGATCCCAGTAAGGCCGACATCCTGCAGATACCGATGTCGTTCAAGAAGAGCGATGGCTCGGCCGCACCTCCGAACATCGTGGTCGTAAAGCCTCACTAGAGAAAGGTTTGGCCTTGCCCCGCGCTGCTTCTTCTTCCTATCGCGGACGGCTTGCGCCTTCCCCCACGGGTTACCTGCACCTGGGCCACGCCCGCACCTTCTGGGTAGCTCATCAGCGGGCGCGCGCAGCGGGTGGAAAGCTGATCTTTCGCAACGAAGATCTTGACCAACAGCGCTCCCGGGCGGAATTTGTGGGCGCCATGTTTGAAGACTTGCGCTGGCTCGGGCTGGAGTGGGACGAAGGCCCCGATGTGGGCGGCCCTTACGCTCCGTATGATCAGAGCCGGCGGCGCGACTTCTATCTCCAGGCCTGGCGCAGCCTGCGCGACAGCGGATTGATCTATCCGTGCTCCTGCTCGCGCAAAGACCTTGCCCGCGCCCTTGAAGCTCCCCATGAGGACGATGAGGAAATTCCTTATCCCGGAACCTGCCGCGGCAAGGCCTCGAGTGCTCGCGACTGGGATCAGCCGGCCGGGAGCAGCTGGCGCTTTCGCGTGCCCGACGGCGAAGCAATCCGGTTCAGCGATCGCTTCTTTGGACCCCAGAAGTTCACCGCCGGCCGCGACTTTTCAGACTTCCTGGTCTGGCGGCGCGACGATGTTCCTTCCTATCAATTGGCGGTTGTAGCCGACGATGCCGCCATGGACATCAGCGAAGTGGTGCGCGGCGCCGATCTCCTGAAGAGCGCCGCCCGCCAGACTCTGTTGTTTCGCGCGCTGAAGGTGGACCCTCCCGGCTACTTTCATTGTCCCCTGCTGCGCGATGAAAACAATGTCCGTCTGGCCAAGCGCCATGAATCACTGAGCTTAAACACTTTGCGTCACCAGGGAGTGACTCCCGAATCCCTCCGCGCCAAATTCGCTGGAGAACTGGCATGGGATAAGGGCCTGGCTCACTGATCTCGGCCTTGCACACGGCACTCCCGACGGCAACAGCTCCGCATTTCCTGACTGGTAGAATGTTTCTCCGATATGAGAACCCCTGTCCTGTGGTTCGCGCTGTGTACGGCGAGCTCTGTGCTGGCCCAGCCGCTTCCGCCAGCGCCGAAAGCGCACGTCACCGACATTAATCCCAAGCCCGGCTTCTTTAACGAACCGTCGATCGCCATCAATCCCAGGAATCCCAAACAGATCGTGGTGGCCTGGCAGGTGACAGCCAGCGCCGCGTACTCCAATGACGGCGGGCAGACCTGGACTACCGCCGAAGGCACAGCCCCCAAGGAGTATCGCGTCTCCGGCGACGTTTCCGTGACCTTTGACGCTTCAGGCCGCGCCCAGCTCTGTTACATCGCCTTTGACCGGCTGGGTACCAGCCAGTACTGGGCGCGCGGCGCAACGCGTAACGGCATCTTCGTTCGCCGCTCTACAGACGGCGGGGCCACCTGGGAGAGCAACGCCGCCACGGTAATCGCCCACGATTCAGTCCCCGGCATCCCGTTTGAGGACAAACCTTATATCGTCGCTGACACCGTCAGCAGCCATCCCGGAAACCTGTACATCGGCTGGACACAGTTCACGCTTGCCGCCAGCGACATGCTGTTCTCGCGCTCCACCGACGGCGGGCAGAGCTGGTCGAATCCGATCAAGCTCAACGGCGTTTCGGGCCTGCCTCGCGATGACAACGGCGCTCTCGAAGGTTTTGACGCCGCTATCGGTCCCGATGGAGATATCTACACCGTCTGGGACGGCCGCGACGGCATCATGATGGCCACTTCACAAAATGGAGGGCAAAGCTTTTCCCGGGACCGTCGCATCATCGCCGCCGGGCCGGGATACTTCGGCATCAGCGGGGTCTCGCGCTCTAACGGATTTCCCCAGATCGGAATGGATCCGCGCGGCGGCAAAAAAGGCGGCAAACTTTACGTCTCCTGGAGCGACTACACCAACGGTGACGTCGACGTGTTTGTCGCCTCCTCGTCCGACCACGGGCGGACATGGAGCGCTCCCGCGCGCGTGAATAGCGATCCCATCCACGACGGCAATGACCAGTTCTTTCAGTGGATGGCGGTGGATCCTGTGAGCGGCGCCGTGAACCTGGTCTTCTACGACCGTCGCGGCAACAACGAAGACACCACGGTCACCTTGGCCCGATCCACGGATGGCGGCAAGACTTTCACCAACTACGCGTGGGACAGCGAGGCCTTTTCCGCCGATGGAGACTTCCTGGGTGATTACGTAGGCATCGCCGCTTACGGCGACAAGGTCTTTGGAGCGTGGGCCCACCAGACGTCGGAAGCGGCCAAAGAGGAACGCGGCCGGCGGACGCGCACAACGGTGCGCGTGGGATCAGCGGATTTTAATCCATAGCAGTCAGCATTCAGCAAAAAGCGCCCAGCCAAACAAGAGCCGGTATGACCACGGGAAGTGCGGGTAAAAGCGGTCGTTGCTCCGCGCGCACGAACCGCCGGGGGGTCTTCCCATATCAAGATTGTCTATTGGGCTGAATGCTGAGTGCTGATTGCCGAGTGCTTTTCTTCAGCCCCTCTTCCCCGCTACTTCCAGCCGGGCGTTGGCGCGATCAAGCGCGGCCTGGGCTTCGGGATTGCCTTCGCTGCCCGCCTGTTTCAGCTTCGACTCGGCTTTCTCCCTGGCTGCCTGAGCGCGTGCCACGTCGATGGCTTCCGCCTTCTCCGCGGTTTCGGCCAGGATGGTTACCTTCTCCGGCAACACTTCCGCGAAACCCCAGGCCACGGCCAGTCGCCTGGTCTGACCGGCGGCGTGGTAGGTAATCTCGCCCACGGCGATCTCGGTGATCAGCGGCGCGTGACCGGGAAGAATGCCCAGGTAGCCGCCCTTGCCCGGCATGGTGATATCATCCACCGCTTCCTGCACCACCAGGCGTTCCGGCGTGACGATCTCGAGTTGGATGGTGCCTGCCATGGATTTCTACGCCGCAGCTTCCGCGCTCTTCATCTTCTCGGCTTCCGCCAGCACGTCCTCGATGGGGCCCTTCATGTAGAAGGCCTGCTCCGGGATGCTGTCGTGCTTGCCGGAGATGATCTCCTTGAAGCCGCGCACCGTGTCGGCAATCTTCACGTATTGCCCCTTGTGTCCGGTGAACTGCTCGGCCACGTGGAACGGCTGCGACAGGAAGCGCTGCACCTTGCGCGCGCGGCCCACGGTCAGCTTGTCGTCTTCGCTCAATTCTTCAATGCCCAGAATGGCGATGATGTCTTGAAGGTCTTTGTACCGCTGCAGGATTCGCTTCACGCCCTGCGCGACTTCGTAGTGTTCCTGGCCTACGATGTGCGGATCGAGAATGCGCGAGGTGGAGGCCAGCGGATCGACCGCAGGATAAATTCCGATCTCGGTCAGCGCCCGGTTGAGCACGGTGGTGGCATCAAGGTGAGCGAATGTGGTGGCCGGCGCCGGATCGGTGAGATCGTCGGCCGGCACGTAGATGGCCTGGACTGACGTTACGGAACCGCGCTTGGTGGAGGTAATGCGCTCCTGCAGCTCGCCCATCTCCGTGGCCAGGTTGGGCTGGTAGCCTACGGCGGACGGCATGCGTCCCAGCAGCGCCGAGACTTCCGATCCCGCCTGGGTAAAGCGGAAGATGTTGTCGATAAAGAGCAGCGTATCCGCGCCTTCTTCATCGCGGAAGTATTCTGCGACCGTGAGCGCGGTCAAAGCTACGCGCAAGCGCGCTCCCGGCGGCTCCGTCATCTGGCCGTAAACCAGCGCGGCTTTCGATTCTTCCGGGACGCCCGGCTTGATGACCTTGGATTCGGTCATTTCCAGCCACAGGTCGTTGCCTTCGCGGGTGCGTTCGCCCACGCCGGCGAACACCGAGTAGCCGCCGTGCTGCTTGGCCACGTTGTTGATCAGCTCTTGAATGATCACCGTCTTGCCCACGCCGGCGCCGCCGAACAATCCGATCTTGCCGCCCTTCAAAAAAGGCTGGATGAGATCGATGACCTTCACGCCGGTCTCAAACATCTCCGTCTTGGTCGACTGCTCTTCAAAACTCGGAGCAGGACGATGGATAGGCAGTCTCTTGGTGGCTTTAATGGGGCCAAGATTATCCACCGGCTCGCCGATCACGTTGATCACGCGCCCCAGCGTGCCTTTGCCCACGGGCACGGCGATGGGCCCGCCAAGATCGATGGCCTTCATACCGCGCACCATGCCGTCGGTGGCCTCCATGGCTACGCAACGCACGCGGGCTTCGCCCAGGTGCTGCTGCACTTCAAGGATGACCTTGATAGGCGTAGGAACGTTGAACCCCTCGCTGGTCACCTGCAACGCCTGATAAATGGGGGGCAGGTTCCCTTCGCTGAACTGCACGTCGACCGCGGGGCCCGCGATCTGTACGACTTTCCCGATATTTTGAGTAACCATATAAGTCCTTAACCGTTCCGTTTACAGCGCCGCCGCGCCGCTCACAATTTCAATGATCTCTTTCGTGATCTTGGCCTGCCGCACCCGGTTCATCTCCAGGGTCAGGCTGTCGATCATGTCGGAAGCGTTGTTGGTGGCCGAATCCATGGCCGTCATACGGGCTGCATGCTCCGCGGCCTCCGATTCCAGCATGGCGCGAAACAACTGCACCGAAATGTAACGGGGTATCAGGTCGGCGAAGAGCTGCTCCGCCGGTTGCTCGTAAATGTAGTCAACCTCGGCGGTAGCGAAGCCCGCAGCCCGCTGGTCGATGGCCGAGGTATCGGCTCCGCGCACGCTGGCGCCGGCATGCAACGCAGCTTCCAGACGGCGCTTGCGCTCTTCTTCGCTGACTTCTTCAGTCACCTCGTGCACTACTTCGCCGACAGCGCGGATAGGCAGGACATCATCCACCACCAGGCGCTGCGAAATCACTGACTTGAACTCGTTGTAAACGATGTAGACAGAATCCACCACATTGGTGGAATAGAGCTCCACGACTTTTTCGGCAATCTCACGGGCAGCGCTGAACTGAGCGCGGCTCATCAGCCCTACATGTTCGGCGATTATTTGTATCGGACCGCGTCGTTCCTGCGGGTTTTCATTGAACGGATAGCGGCGGCGGAAAAAATCGCGCGCCTTGCGGCCCATGTTGATGACGTCTATGTTCCGTTCACGTTTGGATTCGATGAAGCGTGTGGCCGCCTTGAGGATGTTGGAGTTGAAGGCGCCGGCCAGGCCTTTCTCGCCCGAGACCACCATCAGCAGCACCGTCTTCTCGGGACGACGCATCAGCAGCGGGTGGCGAGGCTCACCGCTGACCGGATCGTAAATTTCCGCGCGCGATACCAGGGACTTCAGCACGTTCGTCAGCATCTGCGCATACGGCCGGGCAGCCAGCGCCCGATCCTGCGCCCGGCGCAGCTTGGCCGCCGAAACCATCTGCATGGCCTTGGTGATCTGCCGCGTATTCTTCACGCTGCGGATGCGACGCCGGATGTCGAGAATGTTTGCCATGAAATCCTGTTACGCCTTGGCTCCCGCGGCCGTCTTCCGCGCGCTTACGAAATCCTGTTTGAAATCGGTGAGAGTCTTGACAAGCTCCGCTTTCAGAGCATCGTCGATGATCTTTTTCTCCGTGATGGTCTGCAGCAGTCTGGAGTTCATGGAATCGACGTACTTGTAGAGTTCGGCTTCGAAGTCGCGGATCTGGTCCACCGGCATGTCGTCAAGGAAGCCGTTAGTGCCGGCGAAGATGATCAGAATCTGCTTGGCGAACGGAAGCGGCTGGTACTGGTCCTGTTTGAGAATCTCCACCAGGCGGCTGCCGCGATTGAGCTGGTTCTGCGTGGCCTTGTCGAGATCGGAGCCGAACTGGGCGAACGCCGCCAGCTCGCGATACTGCGCCAGCTCCAGCTTCAGAGTGCCGGCCACCTGGCGCATGGCCTTGATCTGGGCCGAACCGCCGACGCGGCTCACGGAAATGCCCACGTTCACCGCGGGACGCACGCCGGAGTTGAAGAGGTCGGTTTCAAGGAAGATCTGCCCGTCAGTAATGGAGATCACGTTGGTCGGAATGTAGGCCGAGACGTCGTTGGCCTGGGTCTCGATTACCGGGAGTGCCGTCAGCGACCCACCCCCGTTCTTGTCCGACATCTTGGCCGCGCGCTCCAGGAGCCGGGAGTGCAGGTAGAACACGTCGCCGGGATAAGCCTCGCGGCCTGGCGGGCGGCGCAGCAGCAGCGATATCTCGCGATAGGCCGCGGCATGCTTGGAAAGATCGTCATAAATTACGAGAGCGTGCTTGCCGCTATCGCGGAAGTACTCCCCCATCGCGCACGCGGCGTAAGGCGCAAGGTACAGCATGGGCGCGGGCTCGGAAGCCGACGCGGCCACCACGATGGTGTAATCCATGGCCCCGAAATCCTGCAGCTTCTGCACCACCTGGGCGATCGACGAGCGCTTCTGCCCGATAGCGCAGTAGATGCAGATCAGGTTGTTGCCCTTGCTGTTGACGATGGTGTCGAGAGCCACGGCGGTTTTGCCCGTCTGGCGGTCGCCGATGATCAGCTCGCGCTGTCCGCGGCCGATGGGAATCATGGAATCGATGGCCTTGATGCCGGTGGCCATGGGTTCGCGCACCGGCTGGCGCTCGATCACGCCCGGCGCAATGCGCTCCACGGGAATGTACTTGGTCGCGTTGATGGGGCCCTTGTCGTCAATGGGCTGGCCAAGAGCGTTGACCACGCGGCCAACCATGGCTTCGCCGGTAGGCACCGCCATGATCTTGCCCGTGCGCTTGACCTCGTCGCCCTCTTTGACCTCGGTGTACTCGCCCATCAGCACCGCCCCCACCTGGTCTTCCTCCAGGTTCATGGCGATTCCGGCAATGCCATGCCCGAAGTCAAGAAGCTCGCCGGCCATGACCTTATCGAGTCCGTACACGCGGGCGATACCGTCGCCCAGGGAGATGATCGTGCCCACTTCGTCCACGGTCACTTTGGACTCGTAGTTCTCGATCTGCTCGCGGATCAGTTTCGTTATTTCGTCTGCTTTGATTTGCGCCATGATTCCTTTTGCTCCCAGACCGGCCGGAACTGGAAAGAATTGCCCGTCGGGAAATTTGATAAGTGGGTAAAGAAAAGAGCGCGACGATCTCTGTTTACCCTATTGTCAAATCACCCACTGCCCAAACTTTATGATCTGCCGGCGATCTGCTCTTTCAGCCGCTGCAGCTGCCCCTTGACCGACCCGTCGTAGATGGTGCTGCCCATGCGTACCACCGCGCCGCCCAGCAGCGCGGAATCGAGAGAGTATTTCGCGCGCACCTTTTTGCCGGTCACCGCAGTCAGGCGTTGCTCCAATGACTTCCTCTCGGCCGGTGTAAGCTCGCGAGCTGAGCTGACGTTGGCTTCCTCAATGCCCATGCGCCGCTCCAGTTCCTGCTTGAACAGCGCCGCAATCTCCTCAACTAGCCCGATTCGCTTCTGGTCGATCAGCACGGCGATGAAGTTGCGCAGCAGCTTGCGGTTCTTGCTCTCCAGCCCGCCGGATCGTTCCATGATGGCATCCAGCAGTCCAAGCTTCTGCTTGTGTTCGACCGAAGGATTCTGGAAGATGTGGCGCAACTCGCTGCTGTCATGAATTAGGACGGCGATCTGGTTGAGCTCTTCGATCGACTTATCCAGATCGGAGCCTTCAGCGCTCACGACCTCGGCATAAGCGCGCGCATATCGCCCGGAGACGGCAGCCATCAGGTTACCGCCCTTTCCAGCCACGAGGTGAACTCACTCACGATGCCCTGGTCGGTTTCCGCTCCTACACGAATCTTCTTCCTGGCCAGATCCACGGCCAGCTCCGCGGCGTAGGCCTGGAGATCCCGTCGGGCCGAGCCTGCCGCCATATTGATCTCCAACTCGGCAGCCTCTACGATTCGCCGCCGCTCCTGCTCGGATTCCGCCAGAATGCGTTGATCATCCGCGCGGGCATTTTCTTCCGCCTGGCGGCGCATGCCTTCAATCTCCGAGTCCAGCCGCGAAAGCCGCGCTTCAACTTCGGTAAGGCGCGTGCGCGCCTCTTCACTGGTCTTGCGCGCCTCTTCCAGATGTTGTTGGATGGCGTCCGTCCGGCTCTTGAACAGGCTCGGCAGCTTTTTGCGCAGGGCGTACAGAACCGCGAACAGGACGATGCCAAAATTGATCAACACACACAGCCAGTAGGTTTGTTCGACCGAAAGACCGGTCATCCGCGCGATCGATCGCACCACAGGCGAATGACGGATCTCGTCTTCTTCCGACTTCTCCTCGGCCTGCCTGGGGCTCTCCCGCTTATCTACTTCGCGCCGCGGAAGCTGGGAGTCGGCGCTGGAGGATTCTGCGGGCAAGGATTTTTGCGCCGCTGGCGACTCCTGCGCCTGCAGCCCGACTGAGACCGCGGTCAGCGGCAGAAGCATCCAGAGGATGGAGGTGAGTGCTATTCGCAGTGCGGTCTTGTGCTGCATGGCCATACCTTATTGATTACCCACCCCGGCTGCCGATCCGAGAACAGTTTCGATGATGCGGTTGGCCAGGACGTCTGCCTGCTCCTGAAGACCGGTCTTAGCCTCCTCAACGTCTTTCTCCAGGCTCGCACGCGCAGTTTTGACCATTCCCTCGGCCTGTTTGCGGGCCTCAGCCAGAGCCCGGCTGCGCTCTTCCATGGTCCGCTGGTTGTGGGCTTCCTGGGCCAGGAAGATCTGCGTCCGTGCCTCGCGTACGCGGCGTTCATAGTCGGCCGTGCGCTCCTCGGCTGCGGCAATCTCCCCCCGCGCCGCGCGGATAGCTCCCTCCGTCAAAGTCTCGCGTTCAGCCAGTACCTGCTGCAAGCGCGTGTACACGATCCGGCGGTAAGCAGCCCACACGATCAGCAATCCAAAAATTGCCGGGATCGAGGAAAGCAGTAATTCGCCTAGCTGCCGGAGTGTTTGTTCGTCCATACTATTTTGCTTTTAAGTTGTGTGAATTGAAGCAGATCGAAGGCGACCAGCAAACTTATTAACTTAACATTCGCGTCGCCAAGTGTCAACGCGGAGCGGCCAGCATACGATATTTCTAACGTCCATTTTCTCACGCGGGGAAACGACTCTCGTGCGCAATTTTTCTTAGCCGCAGTGCGCGTCTATCATGGCCAGCCATGACCTGGCTCTACCTTCTGCTTGGCTTGATCGTGGGACTGATCTCCGGCGTGGTTGGCACCGGAGGAGGCGTGCTCATCGTCCCTGCTCTCGTCTTTCTCTTCCATATGAACCAGCGCACCGCACAAGGAACTTCACTGGGCGCGCTCCTGGCGCCCATTGGCATCCTGGCTTTCTGGGAGTATCACAAGGCCGGTGCCGTCAATGTCTCGGCTGCGCTCTGGATCGCCGTGGGCTTTGCCGTCGGCGGCTACTTTGGCGGCATGTGGGCCCAGCACCTCTCCGAGCCTATCCTGCGCCGCGGGCTGGGCACGCTCCTGGTGCTGTCAGGATTGCGTATGTTATTGGTCCGGAACTAGATAGCGACGACGCGTGGGTTTTCTAGAGACCCCACCTTGTCACTAAGCTGGCGCCGCCGAGGGCTGCGGAAACGGCGTTGAGAACACGTTTCCTTAAGCATATCTAAGACAAAAAAGTGTTGAAGATTGCTTGACATCAGAACGAAGTGTCCTACAATGAAATTATCACCTCCGATCCGATTCAGGATCGAATGGGCTTGTGGCCAAGGAAACCGTCACCGCTTCTTGGTCTCAGGCCCATTTAAATTTCTTAACCGATTACCGGGTCCGTTGTTTTTCTCCGTGGCCCTGAACCTGCGCGGCGAGATCTCGCCTTTACCGTGTAAGCATTCAGCATGACCGCCAGAGACTCTGGCGCCTCCAGATCCATTTGCACGGCGGAATCGCGGTACGTGCGTTTGAGCACGCGGGCGCGCGCTTCGATCTGCGCCAGAAGTTTGCCCTCGCTCTGCGGAATGCGCACGTGCAAGAGACGCAGCGCATCGATCTGCAGGCGAGCGTCAATGGCCGCCAGCAAATCATCCAGTCCCCACTGCTGGGAGGCGGAGACATAAACCGATGCGGTCGAGCTGACCATGGCTTTGCGTTCGGGTTCAGGAACCAGATCTAGCTTGTTCATTACGCGAATCTGCGGCGTGTTCTGGACTTCCAATTCTTTCAGCACCCGCTCCACCTGCCGCTGCTGCTCGTGGGCCAATGGGCTGGTGACGTCTGCGACATGCAGCAGCAGCGCCGCGCGCTGCACCTCCTCCAGCGTGGCGCGAAAGGCGGAAACCAGCGTCGTGGGCAGATAGCGGATAAAACCGACGGTATCGGAGAGCAGAACCTTCCGCTTGCTGGGCAGCGTCACGGCGCGGATCGTGGGATCGAGCGTGGCGAACATTTTTGACGAAGCCAACACGCCGGCCTTGGTAAGGGCGTTGAACAAGGTCGACTTTCCGGCATTGGTGTATCCCACGAGCGAAACCGTGGGCAGCGGAACTGACTCGCGGCGCTGGCGCTGGTGGGCGCGCACGCGCCGGACATCCTCAAGCTGTCCTTTGATATGGCGAATCCGCCGGTAGATCTTGCGGCGGTCGGTTTCAAGCTGGGTTTCACCCGGTCCGCGCGTGCCGATGCCGCCGCCGAGCTGGGACATCTCTATGCCCCGCCCCGCCAGCCGCGGCAGCATGTATTCCAGTTGCGCCAGCTCCACCTGCAACTGGCCCTCACGGCTGCGGGCGTGCCGGGCAAAGATGTCCAAAATGAGCTGGGTGCGGTCAATGACCCGCGCCTGCACCGCCTCCTCTATATTGCGCTGCTGCGAGGGCGAGAGTTCGTGGTCCACCAGCACCAGGTCGGCCTGCGAAGAGGCCACGGCGCCGGCAATCTCCTCCAGCTTGCCTTTACCGATCAGAGTGGCGGGATCGGGACGGTCGCGGCGCTGGATGAATTCTCCGGCGATCTGCGCTCCGGCAGAGGCAGTCAGCTCGCGGAATTCTTCGAGCGAATCCTGCAGCGTGGTGGAATCCACTTCGTTTGCTTTTTTATTTTCGGAAGGCACAGCCGCGCTGCGGGCGACCACCGCGCCCGGAGGCACTTCTATGTCGCGGTCGGAACGGGAACGATGGCGGAATTCCACCGCCACAAGAAATGCGCGTTCGGGTCGCTCTCGGGCGGTGTTGATTCCCGCCGCTGCGTCATGGCGGGATCGCTGCTGAGGAATGGGCTAACCCTCCGTCTTGACCGTGGTGCTTTCCGGTTCTGACGCCGCCGGCTGCGCCGGGCGGCTGTCGCCGTGATAGCCGCTCTTGGACATCACGACGGTGGAGATGGCGTGCTTGAAGATGAGCTGCTCCTGGTTGTTCGTTTCCAGCACAACCGAATATTTATCGAACGACCGGATCCGCCCCGTCAGCTTCACTCCGCTCAACAGGTAAATCGTAAGCTGCGTCTTTTCTTTGCGCGCGGTGTTAAGAAAGGAATCCTGAATATTCTGCGCCGGCTTGTTTTCCATCTGCCGATCTTTCTCCTGTGGTCCATGCATAAACTGGCCGAATGACAACGGATGAATACAGCGACTCCTCATTTATTGTAGCCGTGCCAGGCCATTCCCCGCAAAAGCCGGAACTCCGCCGGCAGGCAGAATGCTAAAATTTCCAATTGATCCCAGTGCCGGCTCCCAAGCCCAAAACCGCCGCGGAAATTCCCATGCTGGACCTCTCGCGCCAGTATGCCGCCATCCGCGATCAGGTTCTCGAAGCCATCGAGCGCGTCTGTGCCTCGCAACGCTACATCCTGGGCGACGAAGTGGTTGCGTTTGAACGCGAATTTGCCGGGCTCTGCGGGACTTCCCAGGCCGTTGCCTGTGCCTCCGGCACCGACGCCCTGTGGCTGGCGCTGGTTGCTGCCGGGACCAAGGGCGGCGACTCGGTTATCACCACCCCCTTCACCTTCTTCGCCACCGCCAGTTCGGTAATCCGCGCCGGCGCCCGGCCGTTTTTCGTGGATATTGATCCCGAAACCCTGAATCTGGATCCGGAGAAACTGGAAGACAATCTCAAATCCGCACCGGCGCGACGCCATGCGGTCATGCCGGTACACCTTTACGGCCAGTGTGCGGATATGGACCGGATCGCAGGGATTGCTGAAGAGTTCAAGCTTCGCGTGATCGAAGACGCGGCCCAGGCGGTGGGCGCAACGTGGAACAGGCGGGTAGCGGGCTCCATGTCGCTGGTGGCCACTTTCAGTTTCTATCCGACCAAAAATCTCAGCGCCTTTGGCGACGCCGGGGCCATTACCACCAGCGACGCAGCCGTAGCCGAACATGTGCGCAGCCTGCGCAATCACGGCACCAGGCAGCGCTACTATCACGACGAGATAGGCTGGAACTGCCGCATGGATGCGATCCAGGGTGCGGTCTTACGCGTGAAGATGCCGTATCTTGCGCGCTGGAATGATGCCCGGCGCGCACGTGCCGCCCTCTATGACCGGCTTCTGCATGCGGCTGGGCTAACCCACACCGGCGCTTCGTCGTCGCCGCCGGTGACCGTACTGAAGACGCGTTCCCAGGCACACCACATCTATCATCAATACGTAATCCGCGCCCGCAATCGCGACAAGCTGCGCGAATTCCTGAAAGAGCGCGGCGTGGCCTCAGAAATCTACTATCCCGTGCCTCTCCATCTACAGCAGTGCTTCGCCTACCTGGGTTACGCGCCGGGCGACCTCCCGGAAGCCGAACGCGCTGCCGCTGAAGTGCTGGCTCTCCCCATGTTCCCAGAACTGGAAGAAGACGAGCAGCGCCACGTGGTGGAATCGATCGCTCAGTTCTTCTCGTAGGATTTCGTAAAGATACGCGAACCGTCGATCGCTCCAGGCCATTCCCAATTCGGGAAAGATATCCATCTTCAAAAAGTCAAATGTTCCGGTTTCTCTGTTGACTTCAGACGCAACAGGAGTATTTTCTTCGAAAACCTCAAAATTCCATTCTGGTGGGCTCGGTGCTAGAGGAGCACGATTTATGACCAAACCGTCGCCCGGTTTTTCTGTGTTTGTTCTGATTGCCTTGTCCCTGTTCTGTCTGCTATCCGGCTGCCAAAGCTGGTCAGAGCGCGGCGCCAAAGGACTGGGAACTCTTCCTCCTGCCGGCCCGAACGAGACAAACTTCTCCCCTTATCAACCGGCTCATCCCTACCAGCAGCTGGCAAAAGGCCTGCTGGGCCGCAAGCTCCATGAAGGCAAAGAGGGAACCGCTGCGGTCCAGGTTCATGACTTTCTCGTTGGTCCGCGACAGAAGACCGACAGCTACTCTCTGTCCGCCGCCAGCATCTTCGAGGTGAGATCGGGTACCGGCACCATGAGGCTGGGTGAAAACAGCCAGCAGATTGGCCCTGGGACGGTGGTTCCGGTAGGTGCCTCCCAGGCTTTCAGCATTGAGAACCAGGGAGAACTCCCCATCGCGATCCGCGTCACCGCGGTCGGCGGCCAGTAAACCCCTAACGAGCACAAGTCAGGAGGTCTGCAAGTGACTCTGCTAGGTATTCTGAGATCCGCAGTTGTTGCCGTGATTTTTCCCGGGCTGGTAGTGATCAGCGGTTGTTCGGCGGACTGGCCGGCATATCGCCATAACCCACTGCGCACCGCCGCTCAACTCAACCATGGTCCTTTGACTGACCCGGCAAAGGTTTCCACGCTCTCCGTGGGATGGACCTTCCCGGGCGCGCAAATGGCGGGAGTCGGCGCGTTTCGTGCGGGTCCAATCGTCTATAAGGGCGTGGTCTACATCGGAAACTCTAACGGGCGCTTTTACGCTATCGATGCCGCGAACGGCAATCTGAAGTGGCAGTATCCGCCGCTGGCGCAACCGGCGCTGACCTCAACCTTCACCTGCAATCCTTCGAGCGAAGGCATCGCCTCGAGCGCCATGATTGCCGGCATCAACGGAACGGACGCGGTTATCTTCGGAGCGCCCGATATGTCGATTGGAGCGCACCTCGGCAGTGGGCGGCTCTTTGCGCTGAACGCCGGCACGGGCGCCGAGATTTGGAAATCTCCCGAAGTGGCCGTTCTCAAGAATGACGGCGTGACCCACGAGCAGATCGGGTACTCTTCGCCCCTGGTGTTCAATAACCACGTCTACATCGGCATCGCCGATCACTGTGACGATCCCATTCAGCGCGGTAAGATCGCGGCCGTGAAGCTCTCCGATGGAACCATCGACGCCGGCTTCAGCTTTTTCGCCGCCGGCCTGCCGCGCGGCGGCGGCATCTGGGGCTCGCCTGCAGGTTGGGACGATGTGTATACCAACACCGGAAACTCCAACATCGGCGGGCCCGAGCCGGCTCCCGACAACGCTCTCAGCCTTCTGCGGCTGAATAAAGACACTGGCTCCATCGTGTGGAAGTGGAATCCGGTTCCTTACTCCATGGACAACGATCCCGACTGGAGCGCCACCCCCACCATCATCCTGGGAAGCTGCGGAACCATGGCGGCTTCAGTGCAAAAGGACGGCTGGAGCTGGGCCGTAAACGCGGGAAATGGCACGGCAGGTCCGGCCAGCGTGCGCTGGGCATTTCCACCGGGCCCCTGGTCAACCGGCGGCTTCAATCTTCAGGACGGCACAACTCACGGCGACACGCGTTATCTGCGACCCGGCGCGGCATGGAACGATGTTTACATCGTGCAGACCGGCGGCCTCGACGTGGTAGCCGATGTCGGCAGCGGTTTTCACTCCCTTTACGGATTGAATGCCTGCGCCAGCGACGCCGATCGCATTCGCTGGATTAAAGACGTTCCCGGCATGGCTTACAGTTCCTTCGGCTATACGCTTGGGCCGCCCAGCGTCACGCACGGTGTGATCTTCGTCGGCACCAATCAGGGACATGTTGTGGCCCTTGCCGATCCCAGCATCTACCCCGCGCTCGGCTGGCGCTGTAGCAATCCCGATGTGCCCTCGAATATCTGCGTGGCCAACGGCTTTACGCTGGTTCCCGACCCCGCCGTCCTGCTCGACCTCAACCTGAACGCAGGCAGCATCACCAACGAGATCGCGTTGGTGGGTGACCCGGTTTACGTAGCCACTGAAGGCGGCAAAGTCTTCATGCTGCAGACGCACTGAGTGGAGATTGTTATGAACAGAAATCGTATTGCGACATGTGCTTCCGCTCTGCTTCTGGCCGGCATGGCTGCAGCCCAGGCTCCGGAAGGCCCGCAGAAAGAAACGGCGGAAGCCGCTCCCAATGCTCTTCAGCCCATCGTCCGCTATGACAATCAGCAGATGAAGCTGCTGGTGGCGGGCAAACTTGCGGCCTCGCACGTGACTGTGCGGGATTGGGAAATCCACGGGAAGCAGAAAGTGGCGAAATTCCCGGAAACCGGAATGCTGATTGTTCAGCTCCAGTCCGGCACCGTCACCACCAACATTGCCGGCAAAGAAGAGAAACGCAGGCCGGGCGATTTCTGGACTGTCCCCGCAGGGACAACCATGGCCCTCCAGGTCACCAGCGAATCAGCCGGCCTGCACGTGGTCTCAGTCAGCAAACGTTGACTAGTATTTGGCCATCTTGTTGTCGATCCGGTCCGCCCATGCCAGGATTCCGCCTTTCAGGTTTTTGGCTTTGGTGAAGCCGGCCTGCTGCAGGAACTGGACAGCGCGGGCGCTGCGCCCGCCGCTGCGGCAGTGCACGATCATATCTTTCGCCGGATCAAGCTCCTTCACTCGCTTAGGCAGCTCGTTGAGCGGGATGAGGTGGCCGTTGATGTTGCAGATCTTGTATTCGTGCGGCTCGCGCACATCCAGAATGAAGAGATCGTCGCGGGCCTCGAGCTTCTGTTTCAACTCTTCGACGGTAATTTCGGGCACGCCGGAGCCTGAGATGGTCACAGGATTTTCTTGTCCTCGCAATCCGCAGAATTCTTCGTAGTCGATCAGTTTAGTTACCGTGGGATGTTTTCCGCAAACCACGCAATCGGGATTCTTGCGCAGCTTCAGCTCACGGAACTTCATCCCCAGAGCGTCCACCAGCAGCAGGCGGCCGATCAGCGGATCGCCGACGCCCAGGATCAGCTTGATGGCTTCGGTGGCCTGGATCAATCCCACCAGGCCGGGCAGAATGCCCAGCACTCCGCCTTCAGCGCAGGAAGGCACCAGCCCCGGCGGAGGCGGCTCAGGATAAAGGCAGCGATAGCACGGGCCGTCCTTGGCGGCAAAAACACTGGCCTGGCCTTCGAAGCGGAAGATCGACCCGTAGACGTTGGGCTTGCCGGTGAAGACGCATGCGTCGTTGACCAGGAAGCGCGTGGGGAAATTGTCAGTACCGTCGATGATGATGTCAAAGTCGGCAAAGAGGCTCAGCGCGTTCGCGCTGGTCAGCTTGGTATTGAACGTCTTCACATTAACGAAGGGATTGATGGCCGCCAGCTTCTCCCGCGCCGATTCCAGCTTGGGACGGCCGACGTCGCTGGTGAAATGGATGATCTGGCGCTGCAGGTTGGTGAAGTCCACCACGTCGAAGTCCACCAAACCGATGGTGCCCACCCCGGCCGCGGCCAGGTAGAGCGCCAGCGGCGATCCCAATCCTCCGGTGCCGATACACAGCACGCGTGCCGCTTTCAGCTTCTGCTGGCCCTCCATTCCCACCTCGGGGATGATCAGGTGCCGGGAGTAGCGCAGGACTTCTTCGTTGCTGAGTTGAGGGAGCTGTTCGGGCGCCAGAATCGTGGCCATCAGAGGGTTCCTTTCAGAAGAATGCACGAGGTGCGGGTGTTTGCAGGCAGTCGCAGGAATCGCGACTTAGCGCAGTGTCTGAGGGCGCATTCGCCTTGCCGGGGTCATTCAACAATTATAACCAGATCAAACCGCGTTGCGTAGGGGCTGCTGGTAAGCCACGATCTCTATCTTCTCAATCTCAAAAGCCTTTTCGCCCTCCGCCCCCAGCAAGACAAAGGAGTTGGTGGCCACCACCCGTCCGTGCTCCACGCTGGTGATCATGTAGGAGCAGTCAAACCAGTGGGCTTCGTCCAGGTCGGTGTAGGAATACTGCGCGGGATGGTCGGGATGCGAGTGATAAAAGCCCACAATCGACTCGCCGCGGCTGCGCGCCAACTTCGCCGCTGCCAGTAATTGTTCAGGATGGATGCTGTAGCGGTTCTCAGGCGAATCAGTGCGGGCGTTTTCGCAGGTCATGGTCAATGTGACCGCGCGCTCGCCTTCGCTGACTTTGCCCAGCAGAACTCCGCAACACTCATGGGGATAGCTGCGTTCGGCTTCCCAGCGGATTAAGTCGTAGTCGGCTTTGCTGATTCTCAGCATGCGTGTGCTCCGCGAGGTGGCGCGACTGCAAGTCAACTCCGTCAAGCCATTGGAAGGGCGCTAGCCAGGTTTTTCTTTCTTGAGGTAGCCCTATTATTGGGGATGAACCGCAGAATTGCATCAAAGTTGTGCAATTTTGCCGGCTCTTTTTCACCTTAGTCGATGCAGAATTGCACCTTTGGAGGTGCAAAATCACGGCAATCCGTGGCGTCGAAATCATTTGCCATGACCGGTATTGGGTGCGTCGGAAGCGGCAGATCTGGGCAACGGCACATTTTGGCAGCGACTCTAACAGTGGGGCAAGCTGCCCTGAGGTGGCCCGTGCGCTTTACCCTGGTTCTTTTCTTCGTGCTCGCACCTTTTTCCCTCTCGCAAAACCCATTCCTGCAGGACGCTCCGGGGACGGAGCGGATTGACGGAGTGATCGGCGACAGCGCCTGCGGGCTCAGCCACAAGATCGCGGGCGGGCTGGGCGCGGCCGGCTGCACCCGCTACTGTGTGACTCGCGGAGCGCACTACATCCTGATCAGCGGCCAGCGCGTTTATCAGCTTACAGGCGATCCCAAGCTGCTCGATGAGTTCGCTGGCGTGCCGCGCACCATGATCGGCCACAGCGAAGGCAATACATTTCACCTGATGGCGATTGCGGAATGACTGGAGAGAACCACTCCGGCGACTGAAGCGGCAAGCTAGAGTTGAGCGCCGGCAGAGAACATGCGGAACAGCCCCCACACGATTCCGACGAACAATAGAACAATCAGCGCGATGATAGAGAACTCCTCCACGGGGAACTCGCCGACGATCTCCAGAGCCCCTTCCAGAAGATTGACGCCAAAACTGTCACGGTAGCGATCCATAGCGCCTCCTTTGCTTCCTAATTGACGCCAAAACTGTCACGGTAGCGATCCATAGCGCCTCCTTTGCTTCCTAAAGGTTGAGACGCCGGCGGGAGTGAAAACTTTCGCCCAGGAAGCTCAATCTTACGGCTGGGAAACGAGACAGACGCATCACGATCTAGGAACTGGAAGGGATCCTTCGCTGCGTTCGGGATTTCAGTCAGTTTGGTTTTTCGCGCTTTTTGCTGCGCAGAATGCGCTGATCGAGCGGCTTGCGGCCCTGGAAGCCTTCCTCTACGCCGTGCCAGTACTCGATCTGCTCTTCGCCGTACTTCCAGCACAGAAGCACAACCCGGTCTTCGACGACGCACGGGAAGTCGAGCAGGCCAATGTCGAGGTCTTTTACCTGAACGCCGATGGAATTAATCTCGGCGATGGCGTCCTTGGTCTCCTGCATCACTTTGTCGTGCTGGGCGCGACGGCGCGCGACTCCGCCGACGTTGACGAAGAGGCCCCCGGTCAGCAGGATGCGGTGGCGCAGGTCTTGAAATTCTTTATCGATTTCGGCGATCAGCTGCTTTCCGTCCATGGCTGTCTTGAGCAGCGATCGAAGCACGGGAAGCAGGTTCTGCGCCTGGGCCGGAGTGAAGGTCTTCATTTTAGGCATATGATTCGGCTTCTTCCTATTTCTTAACACAGATGAGGCCTGCGGGGAAAGATTACCGCCGGTTGGCAACGCCTTAAAGTGCTTTGGATTCCAGCGCTTTCAGCAGATGTCGGCCGCGGACCCGCTGCGCCGGGGTCCCCGTTCGGGCAAGGGTGCGGATGAGGTCGGTCACCAGGGGAAGCAGCAAAGGCTCCTGTAGCGAAAGGTCGAACAGTCCTTGCATGGCGAAAGTCCTGACGATCGAGCTGCGGTCCTGAAGATAGCTTTCCAATATCGCCGCCACACGCCGGCACTCGCCGTCAGTCAGGCGCAGGTTGGGGACAATGGCTGCCAGATGCCAGCGGACTTCCTGCTGCGTGCACTCACTCATCAGCCCCATGAGCTGGTCTTTATAAGGCTGCAGCCGCTGCCGCTGGTTGCGAGAGTATTTTTCCAGCGCGTCGGCGGCGCGCATGGAAACTTTGGGATCGGAGTCCCAGAGCAATTTCACCAGGGATCGCAGAAGTTCCGGCTGCGATTCCAACCGCTCCACTACCGCTTCCGACTTCCCGATCGAGCGGCGATCGCCGCCGGCAAGCATGGCTCGCAGATCGGTCTTAGCGCCAGACCTTTGCGGACGCCGAGACTCTGCCATCGCGGGTGGTCTAGCGCACTTCCAGCATGCGATCCAACGCCACGCGCGCCCAGTATTTCACCTCTTCCGGCACGCGGATACGGTTGACCACGTTGCCTCCAGTCAGGTTCTCCAGGGCCCAGCACAGATGTTGCGGCGAGATGCGGAACATGGTGGTGCAGAGGCAGCCGGAATCGTCGAGGGTGATGACTTTTTTGTCGTCCTTTAAGAACTCCCGGCCCATACGATTCACGAGGTGAATCTCCGTGCCAACGGCGAAGCTGGTGCCGCGGGGCGCATCCTTGATCATCTTGATCAGGCCTTCCGTGGAGCCGATGCCGTCGGCCTTCTGGCAGACCTCCAAGCGGCACTCCGGATGCACGATCACGCGAATTCCCGGATAGCGCGCTCGCACCTGATCGACGTGCTCGGGGAGAAACCGTTGGTGGACCGAGCAGTGCCCTTTCCACAGGATCACTCGCGCCTTCCGCAGCCGGTCGGGCGTGAGCCCGCCGTTGATCATAAAGGGATCCCACACAACGCACTCCTCCAGGGAAATGCCCATGGCGAAAGCGGTGTTGCGGCCCAGATGCTGGTCGGGCAGGAAGAGGATTTTTTCGTTGCGCTGAAATCCCCAGCGGAATGCTGCGGGCGCATTGGAAGAGGTGCAGACCAGGCCGCCGCGCTCACCGCAAAAGGCCTTGATGGCGGCGGTGGAGTTCATGTAGGTCAACGGAGTGATACCTCGTCCTTGTTCGTCGGTCAGGCCCATGGCCACCAGCTGCTCCCAGCAGCTCTCCACCTGGCCGATCTCGGCCATATCGGCCATGGAGCAGCCGGCGTTGAGATCGGGCAGGATCACCCGCTGTCCGGCGTGGGCCAGCACGTCGGCGCTTTCGGCCATGAAGTGCACGCCGCAGAAGACGATGTACTCGGCGTTGGTGCGGGCGGCCTCCTGGGCAAGCTTGTAGGAGTCGCCGCGGAAGTCGGCAAAGCGAATCACTTCATCGCGCTGGTAGTGATGGCCGAGAACCACGGCCTGCGACCCTAACTCGCGGCGGGCGGCGGCAATGCGCGCGTCCATGCTGCGATCGGGAAGGACAAGATAGTTTTCCAGAGCACAACTTACACCGCGCTCTTGGACGGGAGCCACAGAAGTCGACATTTTTCTCCGCCTTCAGTTCCTCAACGGGAACGGGGATGTTGAAAGCATCCGCAGGCTCCAGCAGGTTCGCTGCGCCGGCTATCCGGCACCCAACCTGCGGGGTTGTTGAAGCCCGCAGCCATACACCTTTTTTGATGCCTCAAAGCCGGGATTTGACTCGAAAATCGAGCAGCCCCCGGCAGGGCTGAAATCGCGACTAATTGTACATCCCGGAAGCTTGGGCATGCCAGTTTGGGCACTGCCTAAAGCCGGAAAACGGTTTAGCAGCTAGGTCAAGAAAATCATAAAACAGACAAGCAAAACCTGCGCCGCCGAGATCGGAGCAGACCGCATCCGCTGAGTTCGTGGCCTTCCAGCCGGCCTGTTCATTCATATCTCAGCGCGACCAGGGGATCGACTTTGCTGGCGCGGTGCGCGGGAATAGCGCAAGCCAGCAACGCCACGGCAAAGAGAATGACGGCGCAGATCACGAGCATCACGGTTTGCGTATCGCGAACACCGTAGGAAATGCTGGCCAGCATCCGTGCCAGCACGATGGCCGCGGGCCATCCCAAAGCGATGCCCGCGAGGGTAAGCAGAATGCTCTTGCGCAACACCAGGGCCAGCACGCGGGTGCGGCTTGCGCCGAGCGCGATGCGGATGCCGATCTCGCGCGTGCGTTCGCTGACCGCGTTAGCCATGACTCCGTACACGCCCACGATGGCCAGCACCAGGGCGAGCAGTCCCAGCGCTTCCACGAATTGCCCAATCCACTTGAGCGGAGTGACGCTGTCGCCGATCACCTGCGAGAGAGTTTGCGCGTCAGAGACCGGCAGTTCCGGGTCGATGCCGGCCACGGCGCGGCGCACCGCGGGAAGAAGCGACAAAGGATCGTTGCCGGCGCGGATGGCAAAGAGCGAACCGGCGCGCGGCGCTTGCGCGTAAGGACGGTAGACGGTGAATTCCGGAATCTGGTTGGTCCAGTCGTAGAGAACGTCGCGGGCCACACCCACAACGGTCAACCACGGACTGCTGACATCGCGTTCATTCACCTGAAGCGTCTTTCCGATCGGGCTCTCATGGGGCCAGAAACGGCCTGCCAGGCGAGCGCTGACGATCGCCACCGGCTGGCTGTCTGCCTTGTCCTGGAGGGTAAAGTCGCGCCCGCTCATCAGCGGAACCTGCACGGCCGTTAAGAATCCCGGGCTTACGCTCTGGATAATTCCGCCGGGAAGCTCGTTCGGTTTAAGCGCTGCCTGCGCCTGAGTACGGAAGGAAATCCAGTAGACGCCGTTATTGCTGTAGGGCATGGAACTGAAAGCCGCCGCCCCGCCGGCACCGGGAAGCGCACGCACGCCGGCGAGAACCTGATCGTAAAGCGCAGACTGCTGAGCGGCGCCGGCGTATCGGGAGGCAGGAAGCTGAAGCGAGAATGTCAGCACCCGATCGGGAGCAAGGGATTGGGTGGTGGTTTCAATCTCATGGAAGCCGCGGCTCATGAGAAATGCTCCGGCCAGCAGCGCAAGGGCCAGCGCCACCTGCACCGTGACCATTACATTGCGCAGAAAATGGCGCGCGGGCGATGACGAACTCTGAAGCCTATCGCGCAGCGAGTAATTGAGATCGGGACGCGTGCTGCCCAGAGCTGGAATGATGCCGAAAGCGAGCACGCAGAAGATGGTGACGCCCAGCATGAACAAAAAAGATCGCGCATCCACGTTCAGGTGGTCAAGGCCCGAGACCAGCCGGCGGAAAAGAGGAGAGAAGGTGGCTAATTGGGCGGACACGGCCCACTTGGCCAGGGCAAAGGCCGCAGCGCAGCCCAGCATCGCGAGAAGAACATTCTCCACGAGCAGTTGGCGCACCAGTCGCCAGCGCCGCGCGCCCAGCGCCGCACGGACAGTCATCTCTTTCTGCCGGGAGATACCGCGCGCGATCAGCAAGCCGGCAACGTTGGCGCAGGCGATGAGCAAGACGAGGCCCGCGGCCAGGGCAAGCGCTTCCATCATGGGCAGCACCAGGGTGCCGTTGACGACAATGCGCAGCGGGCGAATCTCCACGCCCCTGTCCTTGTCCGTGGCGGGATATGCGGCAGCCAGTTGCCGGGCGATGCCTTTCATCTCCGCCCGGGCCTGCGACTGGGAGACGCCGGGATTGAGCCGCCCTACGACTTCCAGGCTGAGTATCTTACGTTCGGCGGTCATCTCCTGCGTCCAGGCGATCGGCGTCCACAGGTCTACAGTGGGAAAGTTCGCGTTTTTGTCGACCACGCCGATCACCTTGTACGCGCGGCCGTTCAGCTGGATGTCGCGGCCCACGATCGCCGGGTCGGAGCCGAAGCGCCGCGTCCACAGGCCATGGCTGAGCACTACCACCTGCTCGTGGCCCGGCTGCTCTTCATTCTCGGTGAAGGCGCGGCCAAGCATCGGGGAGAGGGACAAGGTAGAAAAGAAATTCGCCGACACCAGCGAGCCGGTGACTTTTTCAGGGGCGGCGCCGCCGGTGATATTGAACCTGCCCGGCGAGAACGCAGCAAGGCTGGAGAAAGACTTGCTTTGCCGCTTCCAGTCGAGGAAGTCCGCGGGTGATATTTCCCGATTGAGATCGCCCTTGAGGAGCGTGAAGACTGTCATCAGGCGGTCGAGTTCGGGAAGCTCCAGAGGCCGTAGCAGAAGACCATCCGCGGAGCTGAAGACATACGCATTCGCCCCGATGCCGACGGCTAGGGTGAGGGTCGCGGCAAAAGTAAAGCCCGGCGACTTCACCAGCATGCGCAGGCCGAAACGGATGTCCTGCAGCAGCGTGGCCAAGAAGTGTCCTGAGCCGGACTCGCGGACCCTCTCCTGCGCCTGCTGCACGCCGCCGAAGGCGATCAAGGCCTGGCGTCGCGCCTCTTCAGGCGACATTCCGCGCACGCTGTTGAGTTCGATTTCACGCTCCAAGTGAAAGCGCATTTCGTCGGAGACGTCGGCCGCGTTTTTTCGCGAAAACAGCGACCGGATTCTCTTCAGCCATTTCATGTGTTCTCCATTTTTTCTATTCGTGACGCAACGCGACCAGCGGGTCAACGCGCGTGGCGCGGCGCGCGGGCAGATAGCACGCGAGCAGAGCTATGGCAAGCAGGATGACTGCTGTCGCGATCATGGTAAGGGGATCGCCAGGTTTGACGTGGTAGAGGATGGTGCGCAGGAGCGTGGCGGCGCCGAACGAGGCGGCGGCGCCGACGATGGCACCGGCCAGAGCCAGCAGCAGTCCCTGACCCGCGACCAGACGCACCACGTCAATCTGCTGCGCGCCAATCGCCATGCGGATGCCGATCTCGCGCGTTCGCCGCGTGACTTCGTAAGAGAGCAGCCCATAAATGCCGGCGCAGGCGAGAGCCAGCGCCAGCAGCCCATCGCTCGGCCAGCGGCGGCATTGTCGCGGGCGATAACAAAATCCGAGTCGGTGAAATCACGTCCTGCCTGGAAAGGGATGCGCATGGTTGAGAAGAACCCCGGGCCAGCGGGGAACATGTCAACCTCTTCAGTCTCCGTGTCGGGCTTCCCCGGAGGTTGAATGCGGCTTATGCGAAGCGAGCCGCTCAGCAAAGAACCGAAGGAGTATCCGGTTGAGTTTACGCCGGGGATGGCGGCAAACTTCTCCCGCAGCTCGCGATAAAGGCTGTCAGCGCGTTCATCTTTATACCCGGCCATGACGCCGTCGATATGGAAAAGCAGAATATTGTTAACCGCGAAGCCAGGATCGATGCTGCGCAGATTGGCCAGGGTGTGCAGGAGCATTCCCGCGCAGATGAGCGCCACCATGGCCAGGGACACCTGGATAACCACCAGGCCGTTGCCCATGGTGAACCAGGTGCGACGCGAGACGGGGTTAGTCAACGCGGAAGAAGAGTTCAGCGCCGGTGTCAGGTCCGTGCGCAAGCTGCGAAATGCGGGGATCAGGCCAAAGAGAACGCCGGTGAGAATGGAAATGGCGGCAGTGAAGGCCAGCACGCGGAGATCAATCTGCGGCGAAAACGCCGGCGCGCCGGCGCTGCTGTCAGAAAGAACTGAGGAAGCAAGGAGACGCGCACCAAAGCGGGCCATTCCGAGTCCGAGGGCGCCGCCAGACATTGCCAGTAGAAGGCTCTCAGCCAGCAGTTGTATTACGAGTCTGCTGCGGCGGGCGCCCAAAGTGAGCCGGATTGCGATCTCCTTTTCCCGCGCGGCGGCCCGGGCCACCAGCAGCCCGGCAATGGTGGAGCAGGCAATCAGTAAGACCAGGCCGGCTACCATCATCAGAATGTAGAGCGGCGGTAAAGTCTCGGCTGTCATTCCCCGCAGAGCCTCACGGGCCGGCACCAGATCGACACCGGGTTCGTCGGAAGGCTGAAAAATCACTCGGTCGGCATGCTGGAGCCCGTTGCGGAAGAGGAGGCCGAGAGCGGCCTGCGCCTGGGTCAGTGAGATATCGGCCTTGCGCCGACCAACCATGACCAGCCACCAATTGCCGGGCGACTCCCCATTCACGGCGGTCTGCGGGTCGGAAGAGAGCTGAGCACGCATCGACAGAGGCAGCCAGGCGTCCACGCGGCTTCCCGGGGTCAAGCCGATGAAACCCTTTTCGGCGACTCCGGCAAACGTAAACGGCACGCTGTTCAAGCGAACTGTCGTGCCGATCACTGCAGGGTTGGCTCCAAAAGTACTCTGCCAATACCCATAGCTGAGCATCATCGCCGGAGCCGCTGCAGGAACATCATCGGAAGGACCCAGGGTGCGTCCCAGGGCCGCGCCGATGCCAACGGTTTGAAAATATCCGCCCGAGACCATCTGAACGTTCTCGATGCTGGTCACCGGCCCCCCCGTGCTCAACCCAATCCGATCGAATGGGCTAGACCAGGCAGCCAGGCTGGAAAAGACGCTGGATTGCGTACTTGCCTCTCTGAAGAACGGCAAGGAGAACGAGCAGCCATTTTTCCCTAAGAATTCTTCCACGCAGTCGCCAAAGGAACCGTAGCCTACGGTCTTGGGCGCGACGCGGGCGTGCCACTTGAGCACAACCAGATCTTCGGGATGATTCGCCGGCAGAGGACGGAACAGGAGTTCATCGATCATACTGAAGATCGCGGTGTTCATCCCGATGCCTATGGCTAGCGTAACCACGGCGACCGCCGTGAAGGCCGGGCTCTTGCGCAGCATGCGCCAGCCGTAGCGCAGGTCCTGCATGAGGACATCGAAGAAGTGCGTCCAGCGAACCTCACGCACGCGCTCCCGCGTCTGCTCGATTCCGCCCAGGCTGACGAGCGCCTTGCGACGGGCTTCGTCGTGCGGCATGCCCCTGCCGATGTTGGCTTCCGTCTCTTTTTCGAGATGGAAGCGCAGCTCGTCGGAGAGTTCGGCGTCCCGGCTTGTTTTTTTGAAGAACTTAAACAGTCTTTTCAAACTGGACATGGCTCCGCCTCCTTCTTCAACCCTGCTGCAAGATCAATGCAATAGCGGCAGACAGACGTTCCCACTCACCCAGTTCTTTCTTGAGCTGTTTGGCGCCTGCGGGAGTCAGTTTGTAGAACTTGGCACGGCGATTGTTGTCGGAGACGCTCCACTCGGAATCGATCCAGCCTCGCTGCTCCAGTCGCGCCAGTGCGGGATACAGCGATCCCTGGCCCACCTGAAGAGCTTCCTGGGAAACCTGCTGGATGCGCTGGGAAATTCCCCAACCATGCATCGGTTCGAGCGCCAGCGTTTTGAGGACCAACAGGTCCAGAGTGCCCTGCAGCAGCTCCATCTGTTCGCCCATCAGGCCTCCTATCGGATGTCGACAAGAAGATTAGACGCGGCCTTCTGTCGAATGTCAACAAGAGCCATGGGACGCTTGCGCTTTTTGATCACGGCGCGGCGGAGCAACCTTTGGTGAGTGCCCCGGGGAGTTTTGCGGTTCGCGCCTTCCGGCATGTGCAGGCGGGGCGATACCTGTTTGCATCGCGGTACAATATTGATTCCGACAGCAAATCTGTATCCGGAATCCATGCACCATTCTTATTTCTCAGGGCGATTCTCGCAGCCACGGGCCTTATTTCTGGTTGTGGCCGTGGCGGCAATTTTCGTCCTGCTGACCGGCTGTACCGGCGGCGCATCGGGCAAGAATGAGTACGTCTACGTTGCCGTGGCCGATGCTTCCCTCCGCGATCGCGTGGCGACGGTCTATAACAAAACCGGCACCGTGCATAATGGCGAGAAACTGGTCGTGCTGGATCGCATGCAGAACAAACGTTTCGTGCGCGTGCGCGCCCCCCATGGCGAAGAAGGCTGGCTGCAGGAACGTTACCTGGCGGATCAGGGCACCTTTGACCAGTTTCAACGCCTGGCGGAGCAGTTCAAGAGCACTCCCGCCCAGGGGACAGCCATGATCGAGCAGCAGGTGAAAGTCCACGTGCTTCCCGGCCGCAAGACCGGCTTCATGTACATGTTGGATGAGAAGCAAAAGGTCACGCTGCTGGAGAGGCGGCCGGTAGACCGCAACGCGCCCGTGGCATCGGCGGCCCGCGACGACAGGCCCAAAGATTCCGACGACAGCTCTGACGACGAAACTCCAGGCAACAATCAGCCTTCCATCTGGGAAGACTGGTGGCTGGTCCGCGACGCGCAGCAGCGCATAGGCTGGGTGCTGGGCCGTGCTCTCTACCTGGACGTTCCCGACCAAGTCGCGCAATATGCCGAAGGCCAGCGCATTGTCGCGGCCTTTCCCCTGGATGATGTGGAAGACCAGGGCAAGAAGGTCTCCGAATATCTGGTTCTCCTGACCGAACCCAAAGACGGCATGCCGTACGACTACAACCAGATTCGCGTCTTTACGTGGAACATGCGCAAGCACCGCTACGAAACCGCCTATCGCGAGCGCAATCTCGCCGGAACGCTGCCGGTGGCGCTGGGCAGCCAGGAGTTCGAAAAAGAAGGCACGCTGCGCACGTTCACGCTGCACCTGAAAGATAAGGACGGCTCGCTCCGCGAGCAGATGTACAAATTCAGACCACCTATGGTGCACAAGGTATATGCCGCCGGCCAGGAGCCGCCGGGGAAGACCCGCGCCAAGGCAACCTCTTCTCGCAGCACAACTTAACGAAGGCTGGCATCCACATCAGGCCTTCTACCGTCCAAATACACATGGCAGAGAAGGTAAAACAACTAAACCTGGAACGCGATTACAAGAAGAACCTTTACTTCGTTGATGGCGACGGCAACGTGTGCCAGAAAGCCAAGTCCGGCGAAGGCGATACGCAGGTGCTGGTGCCGCATGCCATAGAGCGCGATAACAACTTCCTATACTTCATCGATCGCGATGGAGATGTTGCGCGTTCTCCGCGTGCCAGCCGGCCACGTAACAAGGCCGCCTGATCAAGACAGCAATGTGCGCCCAGGCGTTGAACCTCTGGGTATTTCGCGAAAACCGGCGACGGCTCGCCGGCGCGCAAGCCAGATGCGCCCTTCTGCGCGAGCTTGAAGGGTTGCGCGCGGAAAGCTCTCGCGAGAGGGTAATACGACTTCTGCTCCGCGCCGGCGAGATGGAGTGCGGGGTGGCGGACGCAGCCAGCGCTCCCCTCGAGCCGTGGGCCAGGCTGACCGATGACCTGGCGCGGGCGCTGGTGTCGCCGGGCATTTTGCTCCGACCGGATCAGCTTGCCGGGTCGCTGGAGTTCACAGAGGTTCCTGAGCAAATTGAGGTCTCACCGCCGGAAGGTTTCGCCTACTACGCCCTTCATCCGCTGGCATACGCCGAGGTACTGTCGAAGATTCCTTCGCTTAGCGATTCCGTTGCGGTCGTGGGGATACGCAGCATCGGCACCACGCTGAGCGCCGTGGTGGTAGCGGCGGCACGTGCGGAGGGCAAAAGAGCCGAGCGAAACACGGTTCGTCCCGGCGGCCATCCTTACAACCGGCTCATGACTCTCTCGCCGCAACAAGCTGAATTCGTGCGACGCCATGTGGCCGCTGATTCCGCTTTCCTTGTGGTCGATGAAGGGCCGGGACTGAGCGGGTCATCGTTCTTATCGGTAGCAGAAGCCTTGGAGCGCGCCGGAGTGGCGAGAGAGCGGATTGTGCTGATTGGCAGCCATCTGCCCAACGTCGATGACCTGCGCGCCGAAGACGCACCACGGCGCGCGCGGCGGTTCTGCTGGATCGCGGTTTCGACTGAACCTCGCAGTCCGGCCCAAGCGGGTGATTTCATCGGCGGAGGCCAGTGGCGGACGCATCTTTTCACGCATAGAGAGGATTGGCCGGCAGCGTGGATCACCTTTGAGCGGCTGAAGTACTTTTCTTGCGCCGACAAGAAGCTATTTAAGTTCATCGGCCTGGGTCACTACGGCCAGGAGGTCTTGACCCGCGAACGACAGGTCACCGCAGCCGGGTTTGGCCCCACGCCGGCCCGCGAAGCTGACGGATTCGCCTGGTATCCGTGGATCGCAGGGCGGTCAATGATGGCGAACGATCTATCGCCGACCGTCATCGAACGGCTGGCGGCATATTGCGCTTTTCGCAGTAAGGCGTTTGCCGCAAGTCATGCCGGCATAGACACGCTGCAGCAAATGGCTGAACACAACTGGGCTCAGACAAAGAATCCTCAGATCTTGCGCTTGCGCCTGGAGCGCCCGGCCGTCGTTGACGGGCGCATGCAGCCGCACGAGTGGCTGCTGACGCACTCCGGTGAAATGCTGAAGACCGATTCCGGAGCCCATGGCGACGATCACTTCTTCCCCGGCCCGACGGATATTGCCTGGGACCTGGCGGGGGCAATCGTGGAGTGGAAGATGACTCCCCAGCAGAGCCGGTATTTTCTTGAACGCTATCGTGCCGAGAGCGGGGACGACGCTACGTCGAGAATTGGCGACTTTATCGCGGCCTACAGGGCGTTCCGCTGGGCGTACTGCCGGATGGCCGCCAATGCGCTTGGCGGCAGTGAAGAACAAGTGAGGCTTGAGCGAGCCGCCGGAAATTATCTGGGCCCGGTCGTGGCGCCTGCGCCTGAAATGCTCGTCAGCTAGCCTTCAGGCCACCTTTCATCCTTTCATCTGATCCTTCACCTCTCGGGTTGATAAAGACACCGGCCCTGCGCAGTAACTGCCATGGATTGCGCGACCTTCAGGAAGGCGCGGGCGGCATGGGAGAGAGTTCCACCCTTGCGGTAGATGATGCGCAGCTTGCGCTCGAACTGCAGTTCCTTCACCGGGATGGAGACCAGTTCGCCGCGGGCCAGCTCCGGTTCCACCGAGATCCGCGGCACCAGGGCCACGCCGTTGCCGGAAGCCACAAAGCGCTTGATAGCTTCGATGGTCGGCATCTCGACATCCATATTCAGCGGCGTCTTATGGCGTTTGAACGCTTCCAGAACCTTGAGGCGGTACGGCGAGACTACATTGTGAGCGACAAATGATTCGGCCCCCAGCTGGCGGATGCTGACGGTGCGGCTGCCCGCGAGGGGATGCGACGGGGGGACGACCAGCACCAGTTCGTCGCGAAAGACCACGATCGACTGCAGCAGAGGATTCTCCGGCCGGAACGAGAGCACGCCGAGTTCGACCGAGTGATCGGCTACCTGCGCGGCGATGCCGCTGGCCAGCCCGCGCTGCACCGCGACCTTGATCATGGGCGAGAACTTGCGAAACTCCTCCAGCACGCGCAGCAGGTAGAGCGAAGTGAACTCGTTGGCGGCCAGCACCAGCGTCCCCCGCTGAAACTGGCGCAGTTCCTCAATGGAAGCCCGCGCTTCGCGGCGGAGATTCAGCATCTTCAGCGCGTATTCCTGCAGAACCTTGCCGGCGTCGGTGAGCCGGCCGTCGCGCGAAGAGCGGTCAAAAAGAGGTTCGCCCAGCTCTTCTTCGAGCTTGCGCACTACCTGGCTGACCGCGGGCTGCGTGCGGTGCACTACCTTGGCAGCCCCGGAAAAACTGCCGCTCTGGGCAACGGCGAGAAATGTCTCCAACTGGAACAGGTCCATGGGCGAATCCGCGTTCAGCCGCTCCTTTGCCGGGCACAAAGCCCTTCTTATTCAATAAATGGCAATTATGATAACAGAAGAAGTATAAATTTGACTTATCCTCGATTACAAAGCACGATGAGCGTTGCCTTTGCCGAGGAGGATTTCCATGGCCAAGCCGCGAATTGCCATATTTGACACCACGTTGCGCGACGGCGAGCAGTCGCCGGGATGCACCATGGGTGTCGCCGAAAAGCTGCGCATGGCGCGCAAGCTGGACCAGTTGGGCGTGGACATCATCGAAGCCGGCTTTCCCATTGCTTCGGAAGACGATTTCAACGCCGTCAGCGTGATTTCCGGGGCCATACGCCGGCCGGCCATCGCGGGGCTGGCGCGAGCGGCTGAGGCCGATATTCGCCGCGCCTGGGCTGCGCTGGAAGGCGCGGCAAGGCCGCGAATTCACGTGTTTCTGGCCAGCTCTGACCTGCACATGCAATGCAAGCTGCGGATCACGCGCGAGCAGGCGCTGGACCAGGTGTACAAATCCGTCGCCTACGCCAAGTCGCTGTGCGACGACGTGGAATTCTCGCCCGAAGACGCTTCCCGCTCGGACATCGATTTCCTGTGCAGCTTCGTGCAAGCAGCGGTAGACGCCGGCGCCAACGTCATCAACATCCCGGACACGGTGGGATACACCGTGCCGGAAGAGTTCTCGCACCTGATTCGCACCATCCGCGAACGCGTGCACGGAATCGAGAAAGTTACTATCTCGGTGCACTGCCACAACGACCTGGGGCTGGCGGTGGCCAACACGCTGGCCGCCGTGCAAGAGGGGGCACGGCAGGTGGAATGCACCATCAACGGCATCGGCGAACGGGCCGGCAATGCCTCGCTGGAAGAGATCGTGATGGCGATCAACGTTCGCCAGTCCAAGCTGCCCTACCAGACCGGAATCAACACCCGTGAACTTTATGCGGCGAGCTGCCTGCTGGCGCAGATCACCGGCACTTCGCCGCAGCCCAACAAAGCCATTGTCGGGCGGAACGCCTTTGCGCACGAAGCGGGAATCCACCAGCATGGGGTAATCGCCAACCCGTTGTGCTACGAGATCATGACGCCGGAATCCGTGGGCGTCCCCGGCAACAGCCTGGTGCTGGGCAAGCACTCAGGACGTCACGCGCTGGGCAAGCGCCTCTCTGAGCTTGGATACAGCACGGCCGGCCCGGAACTGGATTCGGTCTATGCCCGCTTCATGAAGCTGGCGGAGAGCAAGAAGCGAATCTACGACCAGGACTTGATCTCGCTGATCCCGGCCGGAGCGCGCGAGAAAGCGGCGGCGCAGGCCTACAGCTAAAAGACGTTCAGAATTATGACTTTCAAAATTACAGTTCTCCCCGGCGACGGCGTGGGGCCGGAAGTATCCCGCGAAGCCGTCCGCATTTTAGAGGCCCTGGGCCATTTTTATGACTGCCAGTTCCGCTTTGAAGAGAAGCTGATTGGCGGCGCAGCCATCCGCGCAGAAGGCACACCGCTGCCCAAGAGCACCCTGGACGCGTGCCTGGATTCCGATGCGGTCTTCCTCGGGGCCGTGGGCTCGCCTGAGTTCGACCACCTCACGCCCAATGCCCGGCCTGAAGCCGGCTTGCTGGCCCTGCGCACGGCGCTGGGCGGCTTTGCCAACCTGCGCCCCGCACCGTCATTTCCTTCGATCGCAGAGTGCTCGCCCCTGAAAGCCTGGGCGCTGGAAGGCGCGGACGTGCTGATCGTGCGTGAGTTGCTCGGAGGTCTTTATTTCTCCGAGCCTCGGGGCACGGATCCTGGCAGGGAGGCAGCTTTCAACACCATGCGCTATTCGGTCCCGGAGATTGAGCGCGTGGCGCGCGTGGCCTTCGAACAGGCGCGGCAGAGGCGCAAGAAGCTTACTTCGGTCGACAAGGCCAATGTGCTCGAGACATCACAGCTGTGGCGCCGTACGGTGAACCAGGTCGCGAAAGATTATCCCGATGTCGCCGTCGACCACATGTACGTGGACGCCTGCGCCATGCACCTGATTTCGAATCCCAAACGCTTCGACGTGATCGTGACCGAGAACCTGTTTGGCGATATCCTGTCTGACGAGGCGGCGGTGATTACCGGCTCGCTGGGAATGCTGGCTTCGGCGACCATCGGCGGGACAGTTGACCTTTACGAGCCGGTACACGGCTCGGCGCCCGATATTGCCGGCAAAGGCGTGGCCAATCCGCTGGGCGCGATCGCTTCGGCGGCCATGCTATTGCGCCACTCGGCAGGCATGCCTCACGAAGCAGCGGACCTGGAAGCTGCCATCCGCCAGGTGCTGGAGGCTGGGCACCGCACCAGCGACCTGGTGCGCGACGGCCGCGGGCACGTGGTCGGCACCCGCGAGATGGGCAGCCTGGTGGAACAGGTCTTCGCTGGTCTGCTGGACCGGCGCTTCTCTTACCACGCGGTTTAGGCAGGGCCATCATGAAACGCACAATGTTCGAAAAAATATGGCAGCGCCACGCAGTGTGCGCCGGCCCTGAGGGCTCGTCGATCGTTTACATCGACCTTCACCTGGTTCATGAAGTGACTTCGCCGCAGGCTTTCGAGGGCCTGCGCCTGGCGAAACGAAGAGTGCGCCGTCCTGACCGGACATTTGCCACCCTGGATCACAACATTCCCACCAACGGCAACCGCATGGTAATTTCCGACGCGCTGGCGCGCACCCAGGTGGAGACCCTGCGCGATAACTGCAGCCAGTTCGGCGTCCCCCTGTTTGACCTGGATTCGCCCGATCAGGGCATTGTCCACGTGATCGGACCGGAACTGGGGCTGACGCAACCCGGCTCGACCATCGTCTGCGGTGACAGCCACACCAGCACGCACGGCGCCTTCGGCGCGCTGGCCTTCGGGATCGGCACGTCAGAAGTGGAGCACGTTTTGGCCACGCAGTGCCTGGTCCTCAAGAAGCCCAGGACCATGCAGGTGCTGTTTCACGGCAAACTGCCCGCGGGCGTGACCGCCAAGGATCTGATTCTGGCGTTGATCGCGCAGATCGGGACCGACGGCGCCACGGGTCATGTGATCGAATACGCGGGCGATGCCATTCGCGGCCTCTCGATGGAAGCGCGCATGACCGTCTGCAACATGAGCATTGAGGCGGGAGCGCGCGCGGGCATGATTGCACCCGACCAGACTACTTTCGACTATCTTCGCGGGCGGCGCTTCGCGCCCGAGGGCGCGGAGTGGCGGAGAGCACAAACCGAATGGAGCACGCTGACCACCGACCGCAGCGCGACCTTCGACAAGACGGTGGAGATCGACGCCTCCCGGCTGGCGCCGTTTGTGACCTGGGGGACGAATCCGGGGATGGCGGCGCCGGTCACAGGCGAGGTTCCCGATCCTGAGTCAGACCAGGCCAAATCCGATCGCGGCAGCATTCAGCGGGCGCTCGAATACATGAATCTGCGTCCACATACGCGCATCACCGACATCGCCGTAGACCGCGTGTTCATCGGATCATGCACTAACTCGCGGCTGGAGGACCTGCGGGCGGCCGCGCGCGTGATCAAGGGCTACAAGATTTCCAAGAACGTGCGGGCCATGGTGGTGCCGGGATCGCAGCAGGTGAAGCACGCTGCCGAGCACGAAGGCTTGCACCGCATCTTCGAGGACGCAGGCTTTGAGTGGCGCGAATCCGGCTGCTCCATGTGCCTGGGCATGAACTCCGACCGGCTGAACGCGGGAGAGCGCTGCGCTTCCACCAGCAACCGCAACTTCGAAGGCCGCCAGGGCGCGGGAAGCCGCACGCACCTGGTCAGCCCGGCAATGGCCGCAGCGGCCGCTGTGGCCGGACACTTCGTTGACATCCGCAAGTGGCAGTACAAGGACTAATCATGCAGAGCTTCACCGTGCATACCGGAATCGCGGCGCTGCTGGACCGCGACAACGTGGATACCGACCAGATCATTCCCAAGCAGTTTCTCAAGCGGACTGAGCGGACCGGCTACGGCGAGTGCCTGTTCTTCGATTGGCGGTTCGACCGCGAAGGCAAGCCGGACCCGGCATTTCCGCTGAACGAGCCACAGTACAAGGGTGCAAGCATTCTGATTGCGGGCAAGAACTTTGGTTGCGGGTCGTCGCGCGAGCACGCGGTGTGGGCGCTCCGTGACTACGGCTTTCGCGCGGTGATCGCGCCGTCGTTCGCCGACATCTTCTCCAGCAACTGCGTGAAGAACGGTGTGCTGACCGTGGTACTGCGTCCCTCGGAAATCGCCACGCTGAAGAAGCGCGACGCGGCCGGGAGGTTCCAGCTGACGGTAGATCTTCAGAAGCGCGAGGTCAGCGCGCGCGATGGCTTCTCAGCCGGCTTTGAGATCGATGCTTTTCGCCGCACCAGCCTGCTGGACGGGCTGGACGAGATCGGCATGACCTTGCGGCACGAAGCTGAGATCTCGGCCTACGAAAAGCGCGCTCACAAAGCCAGAGCGGCCTCCTGATCGCTCGCGAAGATTAGTCGCGCTTGCCCATTCCGCCGCCGCCGGGCGATTCCACGCGCACGCGCTCGCCTTTTTTCAGGCGCACGCTTGCCTTTCCCGGCAACAGAGTCTGTGAGCCATCGAGACTGATGATGCGCGTGGCCCCGGCCGCGCCGTCATTGCCCCCGCGCAACCCGTAGGGGCCGCGGGTGCGTCGATCGGCGAGCAATGTGACTTCGGCATCCGCGAGCAACTCCACTTCGCGCACAATGCCGTCGCCGCCGCGGAATTTCCCCTGGCCGCCGCTTCCCTGCCTCAGTGAATACCTGGTGACGCGCAGGGGATAGGCATACTCCAGGGCTTCGGCGGGAGTGTTGAGCGAATTGGTCATATGAGTGTGCACGCCGCTCACGCCGTCGCGGTCAGGGCGCGCGCCCATGCCGCCGGCAATGGTCTCGTAATAGGCGAAGGGCTCGCCGGTGCGCTCATCAATACCGCCGATGGTGAGATTGTTCATGGTGCCCGACGATCCCGCAGGCACACGATCCGGCATGGCCTGGGCCAGCGCGCGCAGAAGCGCATCGACGATGCGCTGCGAGGTCTCTACATTGCCGCCGGCAACCGCCGCAGGAGGACGGGCATTGACGATGGTGCCCGGCGGCGCAATCACGCGAACCGGGCGCATGAGCCCTGCGGCAGCGGGCACATCTTCCTGCAACAGGCAGCGAAAGACGTAAAAGCAGGCGGAAAAAGTGATGGCCTCCACGGCATTGATGCTGCCGCCGACTTGCCGCGAGCTGCCGCTGAAATCGACAATCACTATCGGCTTTCCAGGTCGCGCGGTGTGAACGGTCACCCTGACAGCGATCCGCACCGGACCGGAACCGGCGCCGTCGTCATCGAGAAAGTCTTCGGCGGCATAATTCCCGGCCGGCACTTTGCTGAGGAAGGTGCGCATCATCTGCTCGGAGTAGTCCTGCAACCCGGCCATCACGCGGCGCACGCGCGGCAGGCCGTAACGCGCGACGATCTCATGCAGGCGGACCGCACCGGTGTGACAGGAGGCGATCTGGGCGTTCAGGTCGCCCTGGCGTTCTTGCGGTGTGCGCACGTTGTTGAGCAGGAGGCGCAGAACGTCATCCTGCATGCGGCCGGCGGCCAGCAACTTGATGGGCGGAATGCGCACGCCTTCCTGGTAGATTTCGCGGCAGCTGCCCATAGAGCCGGCGTACATGCCGCCGACATCGGCGTGGTGGGCGCGCGAGGCGACGTAAAAGACCGGGCGCGGCGTTCTCTTCTTTTCCAAGAAGACCGGCGCTACCAGCGTGATGTCGGGCAAGTGCGTGCCGCCACAGAAGGGGTCGTTGAGGATGGCCACGTCACCCCGCCCCAGCTGCAGCTTATCGACGGCGGCGCGGACGGACATGGGCATGGAGCCCAGGTGAACGGGCATGTGATCGCCCATGGCCACGACTTCGCCGCCGGCGTCGAAGACCGCGCAGGAGTAGTCGCGACGTTCTTTTATGTTGGGAGAAAACGCGGTACGGCGCAGAGCCGCGCCCATTTCTTCCGCGATGGAGTGAAACAGGCTCTTGAAGATTTCCAGCTCGACGGGGTCGCGCATGCGGTTAGTGTAAAGGAATCACTGCACGGCGAGCTTTACATCGTTGACCTTGGCGTTGGACTGGACGACCACGGGGTTGCCGCGCGCGAGATAGGTTCGCAGGACCGTGGGGTTCATCCACTCGAGATCCCAGCCGTTTTCAATAGCCACCAGCGTGTAGTTGCCGGGAACAACATTCTTCATGCCGAAGGTGCCGTCGCTGTCGCTCTGGTCGCGACGGAACAGGACCTGATTGTGCGCCGGATCCGGGGGGACGAGAACGACCATGGCTCCGGCCACGGGCTTGCCATCGCGCAGGGCGATGCCGCTGATGTCACCGAAGCCCCGGCCTACGGCGATCTTCAGCCTCACGCTAGCGCCCGCCTTGACTTCCAGAGTTCTTCCGCTGAGCCGGGCTCCTTCCGCCGACACGCTCCTCAAGTACGTTCCCTGGTTGTTGAAGAGGGAAACCTCGTAGGTCCCGGGCCTGATTCCCTGTTTGAAGACGACCTCGCCCTGATCGCCGACGGCCTCCGATGCGGATTGCCGCGATTTCTTGTTGAGAAGGTTTACCCTGATCTGTCTGGGAAGGTCACCGGAATCGATCGCCAGGGCTGCGGAGACCGGGACATAGGTTTCGTCGTTGTCGATGCCGCCATTGCTGCCGACATCGATCTCCTGCGAGGGCACGGGCGCGGCTCCGTTTTTCCCGGTCATGAAGGTCCGCATGGTGTAGTGCCCGGGCGCGACCCCGACCAGGCTTTCCATGACCCCCTGGTTGATGAAGCGATTCTCTATCGGCACGGGCAGGGGAGGGCCGTCAAGCACGTGCTGTTCAAGCACGATCGACCTTCCCCGTGTGCCGTCGTTTTCTGTGGCAAAGCGCAAATGCACCGCCGGCACGGGCTGGAGATTGATGTTGGCGGTGAACCGCTCGCCGCGGGCAAGGTGAATCTCGGTGGCTGCGGTTGCATCGGTAGCCCCGCCAAAAAAGGTAATGGGATAGGCGAGATCGAGCGGTGATTTTCCGGGCTGGGCGGCAATCTCCCCGGGCGGCGGTGGTTCGGTTGCGGCGTTGTTGGAGGCGAGAGCGATGAAGCGCGCGTACCAAGGCTGGGCGCTGACCACCAGCAGGTAGTGTCCCGGAGAAAGATGGCTGAAGTGGTACGCACCCTCGTCATTGGTCGCCGTGCGATTGCGGACGCGAGTGGCCTCCAGTCCGGCAGAAAGTCCCGTGGTGTAGAGACTAAGGTTGGCATCGCGAACCGGTTCGCCGCCCTCATCGACCACCGTTCCTGAGATCGACGCTTCAGCGGGCAGCTTGAAGATCAGACCGGTGGAATCCAGGCCTGGACCGACGGCGATCGAACTGGAAAAAGAGTCGTGCTGATTGAAGGCCTGCAGCAGATGGCCGCGTGCCTGACCTGACAAGACATATTTCCCTGGTGCCAGTCCGGCAAACAGAAAGCGGCCGTCGTCGCTGGTCACGATAACCGTAGAGTCGTCGGGCCGGGCAATCGAGCTTATGGAAACGCGCGCATGCGCGAGCGGCTGGGCAGTGTCGGCATCAACCAGAGTTCCGCTGATCTGAAAATCGCCTTCGGCGGGGGAGGCGGCCGTTTTTTGCTGCCCGGCAAAGACTGCGGGCAGCTGGAAAAGAAGAACGAGAATCGCGAATCTCAGCGCCATCTACTCTCCTGTGCGAATCACGTCGACAGCGACGCTGGCGTTATCGTTGGCGGCGATGCGTATTCTGGCTGCAGCGGAGGCATACTGGGCCAGGACCTTAGGATCTTTGTAGTCAATTCCGGCGGCGGAATCGAAAGCGAAAACCTTGTACACTCCGGGAGCGAGGGAGGCGTAGTGGAATTCCGCGCCACGTCCCTGGCTGACGACCTGGGGTTCGGGAAACAAACCATCATCCGGCACGAGGATAACCAGTTCTTGTTCAAGCGGCTTTCCCGAGCGAACAGACACGTCCAAATTGGCGGAGTCGTCGCGCAGCGTGACCTCAATCACGCCCACGCTTCCGCTTTCAGGAATGACAAGAGGCTCGCGCAGCAAGTCCTGGCTGCCGCAGCGTATGGATTGGACATACCCGCCGAAGTTCGGCCACGCCCGCGCCATGTACTTTCCGGGAGGAACGCCATGCACACCATAGTTGGCTGTGTCCGGGGACGATGTGGCCGGAGTACTGTAGTGCATGATGATGGAATCCAGGCTGATCAGTTCTACGCGGGCCGCGGGCAGCTCAGAGCAATCTACCTGTTTGGCTTCGGAGCCGCCCATACTAATAGTTGCGGAACACCGTGGACGCGGGTTGTTGAACTGCGTTCGGACTACGACAGGGACGTCCACGCCCGGATGCAAAACTACTCGAACACCATTCAGGGGCTGAGACACCGTAATGTTCTGCTGCGAAAAGACAGTGCGATCCTGCTGGTCACGGCCGCTCCCCCGCAGTATGTAGGACCCTGCGGGGACCTTGCGGAATTCGAATGCGTTCGATCCCCGGTCGAAGCGGTCCACTGACATAAGCATCTGTCCGGTGGCATCCACGATCAAGGGCGGGTTGACTTGTTTCCATTCACCTGACGAAATCACGGTTCCGGCTACGCGGTATGCGGGCACTGGGGTGAGGGCAAAAGAAGCCTCCAGATGCTGGCCCGCGGACAGAGTGACCGGGGCGGCGGAAGCGTAGTCCGTGCTGGCGGGATAGTAGAGCGATGGCGGGTAGGTGTCTTCTGCCTTGCCGCTGCGCGCTCCCAGAATCCGTCGCGCTGCGTTCAAGGTCCTCATCTGCAGAAAGTAGCGCCCCTCAAACAGTCCGGCGATGCGGTAATACCCGTCCTCGTCGGTTTGCGCCGCGGCTTGGGAGAACAACTGACGCGCGCCATCTGCTGCGTAGGTGGCCATCACCTGGACCTGCACGCCCTCCAGCGGCTCCTCATCGCGTCCGGTAACACGGCCGGAGATCACTGCTTCGGGAACCAGTTTGACGATGGTTTTATCCGCGCCCGGTCCTACGGTCGCCGGCACCGAGCCGGGAGAATGCTGTGTCTTTATCCCCGGGGCAAAATAGCCGGGTTTATAGACCGTGATCGTGGTCGAGGCAGGGGGAACATGGTCGAAGGAAAATTCGCCCTCGGGGCCGGTGAGTGCGGCGCGATCGCCGAACTGCACCAGCGTTCGAGCAACAGGCCTGCCAGTAACGCTATTAACTACAGTACCCTCAAGCTTGAAGGTATCGGTGGCATTCGGTTGCGCCGAAGCTAGAGCCGATGCGGCCAGGAAGAGTAGAAGAAGACGATAAGTACCCATAGTTCGCTATCCAGGTACTCACATAAAGTATTCCAAGTCGGTTGAGGAAGGCAACCGCGGCCACATCAGCTATGCCGGACCAGCAGATCGGCGGCGACGAAGGCGAAGAACACCAGCGAGATCACACCGTTCATGGTGAAGAAAGCGGCGTTGAGCTTGCTTAGATCGCGGGCCGAGACGAGCGAATGTTCATAAGCCAGCAGCAAGGCCACGGCCAACACGCCCAGCATCGCCAGCTTGCCCAGGCCGAACAGCACCACCAGCCACACCAGCAACGCCAGCATGGTGATGTGCAGCAGCCGGGCAAGAATCAGCGCGCGATGAACACCAAAGGCCTGAGGAATGGAGTTCAGGCCAAAGGTCCGGTCGAAGTCGATGTCCTGGCAGGCGTAGAGCACGTCAAAGCCACCGACCCAGCAGGTAACGGCAGCGGTCAGCACCAGGATGCGCGGATCCAGCGATCCCCGTACGGCGATCCATGCGGCGGCGGGCGCGATGCCCAGGGCAAATCCGAGCACCACATGCGACCATCGCGTAAAGCGCTTGGTATAGGAATAGAGCAGTACGACGGCCAGCGCGACCGGCGAGAGATACAGGGGCAGGCGGCCGAGTTGCGCCGCTGCCACCACAAAAACCACGCAAGCCACAATCACGAAGCTGGCGACGAACTTGTGGGAGAGAATCCCGGCGGGAATAGCACGCGCGGCGGTGCGAGGATTGGCGGCGTCAATGCGGGCGTCAGCGACGCGATTGAAAGCCATGGCGGCGGAGCGAGCTGCTACCATGCACAAGACAATCCAGCCGAGTTGAGTAACGGTGGGAAGTCCGCGAGCAGCCAGCATGGCGCCGCACAAAGCAAAGGGGAGCGCAAACACCGAGTGCTCCCACTTGATCATCTCCAGCGTGCTGGCAATGTTATGAAAAAGGCGCACAGGAAATTAGAACAGAAGCAGTGAACAGTGAGCAATGAGCAGTCAGCCAACCCATCATCATTGGCGATTATCTGCCGTTGGTGAAGCCTGGAAAATCGGGCTCTCGGCTGAATGCTGAGGGCTGACTCTTTTAAGCAGCAAACCCCTGCTGCCCGATCAGCGGCACGAAGCGGCAGCCTTCGAGCAGGCTGAATGTGATGGCGCCGCCGTCCTGCTTACGGGCGAGATGCAGCACCTGGCCCTGGGCGTCGCCGACGGGAACAACCAGGCGTCCGCCGGGAGCGAGCTGCTCCACCAGCGCCGGGGGAACGCGCGGCGCGGCGGCGGCCACGACGATCGCGTCATACGGAGCGTGTTCGGAGAGGCCAAGAGAACCATCGGCGGCGACGACGGTTGCGCTCCGGTAGCCCAACTGCTCCAGCACGTGGCGCGCGCCCTCCACGAGCTGCGGGTAGCGCTCGATGGCGAAAACCTGGGCCGCAAGTTCGCTAAGCAAGGCGGTCTGATATCCGGAGCCTGCCCCGATCTCAAGAACGCGATCCTGCGGTTTGATCTCCGCGGCCTGCAGCATGGCGGCAATGATGTAGGGTTGCGAGGTGGTCTGATGTTCGCCGATGGGCACAGGATGATCGGCATAAGCCTCCGGCCAGCGCTCGGGCGCGACAAAAAGATGACGCGGAACTTTGCTCATGGCCTGCAACACGCGAGGGTCTAAAATTCCGCGGTTGCGCAGCTGGCTCTCCACCATGGCGACGCGCTGCGCGGAAAATGAGGTGTCGGGATTGCCGTTGGTGCTCATTTTTTCCGCTGGCGAATGCTGACGTTGAAACTGACCACCCCGTTCTGGTCTCTCACTCCGACAATGGAAAGGTCTTTATTAATGTTGTACTCGAACTGGATCACCGTCTGCGCCGACTGGCTCACGTTGGTGACGTAGGTCAGGGTCAGGTTGTTCTTGATGGTCTGTTCGATGGTCACCCGCGGGCTGGGGTTATTTTCCGCGCCGATGAACTGCGGATCGACCCTTACCCGGCTCCCGCCAAATATCCTTTCCACGCGATCGCTGACCGCCGTGTTCAGGGCTTCGCTCAGCACCGTGCTCGACGCGGTTGACACGTCATTAGAAGTCTGGCCGGGCTGACTGGCGTTGTAGACATCCTGTCCCTGGGTCCGCCCGAAGGCCAGCAGAGCGATGATATCGGAATTGGAGAGCGGCGGGTCAGAACGGTAAGTAAGGCTGAGGCCGCGGCCGGCGCTGAGCGTTCCGTGCAGGCCGATGGTGATGTCGTAGTTCTGCACGCGCGCCGACATTTCCATGTTGATCGTCGGCTCCATCACCAGGGGATTGCTGAACGTCACGTCGCCGCGCTCCAACCTGAACTTGGTTCCGTTATAGAAGATGTCGCCTTCGGCGATGGTGACCCTGCCCAGCAGCGACGGCCGGGCGGCCGTGCCGCGCAGACGGAGATCGACGTCTCCTGACAGCCGCGCCAGCGAGGTTTCCACGTGGAGCTCCTGGGCGGATGCGATATGCACGTCGAGCCGCAAGTTCTCCAGAAACGGGTTCATGGTGGAGAGGACCGGAGCTTTGCTGGATTGGGCCAGCAAGACCGCGAAATCGAAACGCGGGTTCATGCTGAAGCGATTGATGGTGATGTCGCCGGAGAGCAGTGAGCTCTTGGACGATCCGGTGTAACGAAGACTGGCGCTGCCCGAAGAGCTGATGCCGGGCGGATAGCGCAGGCGAACATCGCGGCCGGTTGCGGTCAGGTCAAAGTACAGCCCGTTGCGATAGGCCAGGAAGCCGCCGACGTTGAGTTCGCCGCCGCCGCTCTGCGCCGTCAGCTTTTCGATCTGGATGCGGTCCTGGGCAAACACCATGGTGCCTTGAATATGGCTGAGCCCGTTGGGAAGATCAGCAAGAGACACAGCGGCATCCTTGAGCTCGACGCGTCCACTTAATTGCGGACGTGCGACGGTTCCGCTGGCATCCACGGTAAAGTTTGCCGGACCATACGCCAGGATGTTGGGATTGAAGAGCTGGGCCACCTTCAGATTGAGATGCCCTCGCGTATGCAGCTCGACGGAATGATCCGCAGCCACGCCCAGGCTGCCGCGCATGAACAGCTCGGTATCCTGCCCGACAATGTGGAATGGTTCCAGGCGCAGGACTTCACGGTCCATCGAAAACGTGATCGGCGCATCGTTCTGCAGCTTGAGGTTGGCGAGATTGAGGGAGATGGCCGGGACTTTACCGGTGATGATGAGGTCGCGCGGCCGCTGCGCCGGCCCGTGAATTTCCAGGGAGCCTTCGATGGAAGAGTGCTCCGTGAAAATGGCCGGCAAATAGCCGCGCAGCACGGGATCGATATCCAGGTGGGCGAACTGGGCGGTGATCTGCACCGGGAAGTCGCCGTGGAGCTGCACAGTGCCGCCGAATTCAAGCGTGGCATCTTCAAAGACCGACCGACCGCGCAGAACCAACTGATCGCCGCGGGTTTCGGCGGTGGCGGTGAAATTGCCCACAGCCTCCTTATTAATGACCAGGTTGGCAACGCTCACGTTGCCGTTCAGAACAGTGTTGCCTGCGGGCGGACCGGCCATGCCAAACGACGGGATGGACCCGCTGGCATGGAACTCCGCCTTGCCTTCAATAGTGAAACGGGAGAACTGAACGCTGCTGACGGTCGCCAGATCAAAGTTTGAGCCGGTCACATCAAAGCGCGCCATCCGGCTGCGCAGGTCATAAGCCAACGCGCCGGTGAGCCGCGCTCCGTTGTGCACGGCCACCAGATTATTGAACTGAATCTCCTGCCCGGCAAACCGGACCTGGCTCTGCACGCTGGGAAATGTCTCGCCGTAAGCCGTGAGCTTCTGCACTTTCACACTACCGCCGCCATGCAGGTTGTGAACGGTACCTGAGACGCTAAGATCGGCGCCGGCAATTCCGGCCGCGGGAATGTTGATCCCCGTGAGAGTTTCCAGGTCCTCGAGCGTAGCGTTGTCGGCGCGGAGGTTCAGGTTGAGCTGGCTCTGGTTCTGGTCGAGCGCGCCGTCGCGCAAGCCAGCGGTCAGGGAGAAGGCAAACTGACTCTTGCCCCGGCGCAGCGTTCCCCGCTGCAGATTCAGGTGCGACGGAGAGTAGTCAAGATCGGCGGCCAGCGAGGTCCAGGTCATGGGCATGGCGCCGGTACGAGAACCGAACATAGCCAGGCCAGTGGTGAAATTTTCCAGGTCGAGATGACCGGTGGTGGAGAGCGCCTGCAGATCGCCGGACACAGTGCCGTCGAAGGAAGCGCGGCCGTTGACCGTAACCGGAATCACCGTTCCCGGCTTCAAAGCGTCAAGCGCCGGCTGAAGTTCGTGCAGATCGCTGGCGGTCAGGGAAATCCGCGCCTGTGCGGTGCGCGAACCAAGTTGGCCGCTGGCCGTGGCCTGTATTGCCCGAGTGGATAGCTTCAGGCGGGCGAGGTCAAAGGTTCGCAGGTCGCCATGGTAAGTCCCGGTCAATTCGGCTGAAACAGGAACCTGACGGGGCATCAAGTTGGCAGGCGGAATGACGCTTGCGGTGATATTCGCTTTCATTTTTTCCGGCGAGCCGGTCCAGGTTGCTTTGACCGCGCCGGAGGCGATGCCGGCCATCTCAACTTTGTCAATGGGCAGGCGCGGGGTGGAGATGGCTACCGCGATCTCGCGGACATCGAGTCCGGAAAAATTCAGGTTCGATGACCCTCGTGGAAGAGGAGACTTACGCGCACTCGCGTAGGAGCTCCAGTTATCAATGTGCAGATTGCCCTGAAGACTGCCGCGAAAGACCCGGATGGTCATGCGGCTGAGATCAATCTTGTCGGGGGTCAGAGAGAACGGCGATAAAACTTCTGCTCCGGAGACGCGCCACGTGGCTTCCCTCCAGCTCAGGTTGCGCGCAATCAGATTCCCCGACGAACGGTACAGCCCGTTCTGCCAGGTTAGGTCGCCGGTTACATCGGCGGAACCAGCCCGCAGTTGGGGAAGCGCAGCCAACTTCGCGGCCTCAAGAAGGTCGATGGAAGATTTGTAGTTCAGTTGGAGTTGCGGGCGGCTGTAGTCGCGCAGCATCCCGCTGGCCTCGACGGTGGAATGTCCTGAAACCAGCTTCAGAGACTTGATCTCCATTTCGGCAGAGCGAAGAAGGACGTGGGCTTCCACTCGGGCCTGGGGAGCTGTGGCCCCGCGCCAGCGCGCCGAGGCGACCGAAAAAGCCACGCTGCCCTCATAGCCGTTGTTCGGGAGCGAGTAGGTCAGTCCGGCGGCGAAATCTTCGCCCTGAAATTCAAAAGCGGTCCGGTCGCGGTTCAGGAGCATGGCGCCGTCGGTGATCTGCACCTGCTTGACGGCAAGATCGAAGAGGCGCTGGGTGGGAGAGCCTTCCTGGCCATCACTGCGCGGCCGGGGCTGATTGGTGATGGCTCCTGAGTCGACAATCAGATGGACGGTAGGTTTCTCAATCAGTACTTTCTGCAGAGATATCTTGCGGGAAAGAAAGGAAACGATCTTCAGGTCCACGGCAACGCGATCGGCGCGGATGTAGGGCTCTTCTGCTGGGGGCTCCAGGCCGTGGACGACCAGTCCGCGAGCCTCAAAATGCAGTCGCGAGAGATCCCAGGCAAAGGATTGCAACTCCACCCGGCCGCCGGTCATGCGTTCGATCTCAGCCACGACGCGGGCGCGAAACATATCGCGGAAAGCGTCGCTGCGGAGCCAGAGGGCCAGTCCGATTACAGCTCCCAGCAGCATTGCTCCCACCACCGCTTGCTTCCAGCGAAAGCGAAGTTTTTTCGCGGGAGCCTCGGAGCCGCTCACGGGCGGTCTCCGTTGGCGAGGCTGGCGCCGGGAGAAATCATCTTCTCTATATGGGCCTGGGCGCGGAGGGTCTGCAGCCACTCGTCGAGCATGGCGCTCATGCTCTGCTCGACCAGAACCTTCTCAATGCGATCGGAGACGGCGGCCAGAGGCGGGCTCACCAGGCCCTTGCGTTGCATCTCCGGTACAAATTGGTCCTGGTAGTAGCCGGCAACCGCCGATTTATCGATGTGGACCAGCCCGCGGAAGCGGAGATCGATCAGGCGCAAGATGCGGAATTCGGAGATCAAGTGCTGTTCCACATCCTGCCGGCTCAGCCCATATGCAGCCAGAAGTTTGCTCCAGCCATCGTCGGTGGCGGCTGCCGGGATCTGATCACGGACTTGCTTCAGCTGGGCGGCCAACTCCTCGTCGCTGGGGCTGAGCATCTCGGGGTGGACGATCTGCTGGTCGAGCAGGGCCTGATCGATGAGGTGATCGAGCACGGCGAGGCGGCTCTTCGTACTTTGCGGCTCTGAGGTCAAGGGTTGCCCCTGCAGAAGGAGCTCAACGCGCGCCTCCTGGTCCAGCTCACTTTCCAGGATCACGTGCTTGTTGACCACCGCCGCCATGCGGTCAACGACGTCCTGAGCGCGGGCAAAGGCCAGCGCCAGCAACAGCAGCGCAAGTGGCCGGGGAAAACGCACTAGAACGTCTGTCCGATATTGAAAAAGAAGTTCCAATGCTTCAGCACGTCAGACCGGTTCTGGCTCCCGATAGGGAAGGCGGGCGGATTTAAATTGTATCCCAGATCGAGGCTGACCGGCCCGATGGGGGTACGGTAGCGTATACCGCTGCCGACAGCGTGCGACATGTAGTTGAAATTACAGGAGGTAGTCAGGGGATTGAGGCAGGCGCTGCGACCCGGCTGAGTGAACTTATATAGGCCGCTAAGCATGTCCGACGGCGTCGTAAAAACGTTGCCCATATCGTGAAAGATGACGGCGCTGACGTTGTTGCCGGCGTAGGGAAAGGGGAGCGGAGGAGTCCGTAGCTCGAGGTTGTTGAGGAATACGGCTTCACCGCCCAACGGCTGGCCGGTGGAGAGGTCGCGAGGCCCTGCCTGGTTGATCCCGAAGCCGCGCATCGAGGTGCTGCCACCGGCGAAAAAACGTTCCGGCAAGGGAATAAAGCTGGAAGGCGGAGGCGAGCCCGGTCCGGGAGCGGAGATGGCAACGCTGGTGTCGCTGTACGGCTCTTCGATGCCGATCCGCGTGGAGCGGGCGAATACCCAGCGGCGTTTGTGAAACTGGTAGTACGTGGAGTTTTGAGCAACCAGGCGGGCAAAGTTGGTCTCAGAAGCAAAGTAGTTGGAGGCAACGCCGACATCGAAGGTATTGAAGGTGCCCTTGTGAGAGTCGATGGGATTGTCGCGAGTATCGCGAATGTAGCTGAGATCGGGCATGCCTACACGTACTGGCTGAGAGAACAGCGGCACAGACTCGGGCGCGATGACCAGGTTGGCGGTGCTGACGCGGCGATAGACCAGGCGATAGAGAATGGTGCTGGCGCGATTCAAGATCTGCTTGATCTCGGCCACACCCTCGAGGCGGTTGGCGGTGAATGTGGCCACGTCCTTGGTCTGTTCGTAAAAAGCGGTAAAGCTCAAGGTGAAGGCCGGCGAGCCGAAGAAACGCGGCCAAGTGGATCCGACCAGGGCCAGCTTCTCGAGGTTGCCGTAGCGCGTGTTGAGAGTCAAGGTCTGGTCGCGGCCGCGGAAGTTGAGGCGGGTGACGTCGAAGGAAACGCGCGGGCTGACTCCGGTGCTGCCCTGCGGGTTGGGGGCGCCGGCAGGCTGCCCGGTCTGCACCTCCAGACCGAATCCGTAGTCAAAGATGTAGCGACGGGCCTCGGACAACTGGAAATTTACGTTCTTGTGGCTGATCTGGCCTTCGGGGTTCTGCACGGCCACGTCGACCTCGTTAAATAATCCGAGATCGTAGAGGCGGCTCTGCGATTCTAGCATCGCGCTCTGGCCCAGTGGTGCGTTGGGCTTGATCTTAAGTTCGCGGTCCACAACGAACGGGCGCGTGTAGTGCAGGCCCGCCACCAGAACACTGTTGACAAAAATCTGCCCGCCCTCGGTGATGTTGTAACTCAGATCGACCTTGTTAGGATCGCCGGGGTCGGGGATGGCGGTATATTCGAACCGGGCTTCGGGGAATCCGCGGTTGGCGTAAGCGTTCATGACTTCAGTCTGATCGTCGCTCACGGTGGTATCGGAATAGGGCTCACCTTCGGACGCGGTGATCAAGGCGCGAATCTCCTGTTCGGACAATTTCGTGTTGCCGGTGATAGTGAGCTTGCCTACGGTGGTCTGCGGTCCTTCCGCGATGGTGAGAACAACCTGCAGGAGTCCGGATTGGCCGCGGTAGTCTTCATTCACTGTGGAACTGACCTTGACCTGGAGAAAGCCGTTGCTGCGGTACAAAGCTTCGATGGTCTGGATGTCGCGGGCGAGTAGGGACTGGCTGAAGATCCCGTGAACCAGCAGCCCGCCGGCAGGATGGATGCGCATGCGCTCGCGAAGATCGTCGCTGTGAAAATAGCGGTTGCCCTCAATCATGAGGTCGGCGAACTTTTTGCGGCCATCTTTGACAACTTGAAACACTACCGTCGTGCGCTGGCTGCCGGCTTCGCGACGGCTGAACGTGACGTTGGCGCCGAAATAGCCCTGGGTCTGCTCATAGTCGCGAATATTGCGCGCGCCTTCGTTGAGAAGGTCTTCGTCAACGGCATTCTCTTCAAATACAGGAACCAGCTTCTTGAGGCGGCCGCGGCTCAAGGCCGTGCCCTCTACCTTCACGTCGACGATAGGACCGCGGGTGATTTCAAAGGCGTAGTCGAGAGTATCGTTTTCCGGATGGTAGGTCCGCTGGGTCAGGGTAACCTGCGATTCGAGCATGCCCTTGGATTGAAGTTTCTTGCGAATACGGTCAGTGGCGCGTGAAGCTTTGCCCTGGCTCACTACCTGCCCGGTGCGCAGTTGCGCGATGGCGCTGATCTGCTCGGCGGTGTAACCCGAGGATTCGTTGACGGTGACTTGTCCCACGCGCGCGGGCCGTCCGCGGGTGACGACGAAGAGCACGCGCACCTGCTGGTGCAGAGGATCCCATTCGTAGTAGGGCTGGATAGCTGAGCGATAGTAGCCGGCTTCCTGCAGAACGCGCTCCATGCCGGCGATGGCGATCTTTATGTTCTCATCGGTAAATTTTTCGCCCAGAGCGAGCTTGGTGGCGTTGACCAGCTGCTCATTGCTGGGACGCGTAGTGGCGCCTTCGCTGCGAATCGACCCCAGGAAATAGTTTTCCCGCGCATCGAAGATCAGATCCAAACCACCCTGAGCGTTTCGTTGTGTTTCCACCTGGATTTCGGCGAAACGTCCGGTGTCATAAAGCGCCTGGACCGACTGACGGACCTTGTACTTGTCGAGGGGCTCGCCTCCCTTCTGCTGGATCAGAGGGGTCAGCCATTCAGGATGGTCAATGGCGGCTCCGACCACGCGAACGTCCGCTAATCGGGTGCCCTGAAGGCTATTCAGACCGACGGCAGGACGGTCAGATGGGGCTGGAGCGGGCGGGGACTGAGCGGGCGGGGACTGAGCGGGCGGGGACTGAGCGGGCGGGGACTGAGCGGGCAGGGATGCGGCAGATAAGGCCGGGAACAGTATCAGGCCAAGCACGTGCGCCAGATGCACTGGTCGAAAACGCCGCAAATCGCCTCTCTTTGTGGTTTGATCGTTCTCAGTTCGATGACGGCAGCTCGGGCCGTTGTTTGCACGTCTGCTACCGCGGGGACGGAGCCGCTGCCTCTTCTTTAGAACGCCCGGAACATCGTCGCTAAACACCTATAATAAACAGAGCTATGGACTTTCAGGACCGATATTCGCGGCAGGTAATCTTTCCCGGCATCGGCCAGGCGGGCCAGGAGAAGCTGCGCCTGGCAAGTGTGACCGTGGTGGGCTGCGGAGCCACCGGAACCTGCGTCTCTTCCCTGCTCGCCCGGGCTGGCGTGGGCCGTCTGCGGATCGTCGATCGCGACTTCGTCGAGCCCAGCAACCTGCAACGGCAGACGCTGTTCGATGAAGCCGATGCGGCTGAGTCCATCCCCAAGGCCTTAGCGGCTGCTAAAAGGATTGCAGCTTTCAATTCCGAGATCGAAGTCCAGGGCGAGGTAGCCGATCTGACGCCCGCCAACGCCGAGGCCCTGCTCAGCGGCGCCGATCTGCTGCTCGATGCCACGGACAACTTCGAGACGCGCTACTTGCTCAACGATTACGCGGCCAAGAACGGGAAGCCGTGGATCTATGCAGCGGCGGTTGCCGCTTACGGCGTGACCATGAACATTATTCCCGGAGAGACAGCCTGCCTCGCCTGCGTCTTCCCCGCGCCGCCGCAGGGGACGGTGGAGACCTGCGACACGGCGGGAATTCTGAACAGCGCGGTGAACCTGGTGGGATCGATCCAGGCTACGGAAGCGATCAAGCTGCTTACCGGTGCGCGCGACAAGCTGCGGCGCACACTGCTTTCTTTCGATCTGTGGAGCAATGATCGCGCGGAGATCGCTGCCGGTCATCCACGCGCGGACTGCCGGACCTGCGGAAGGCGCGAATTCATTCACCTGTCAGGGGAGGGCCGGCCACAGATTACTTTGTGCGGGAGGAACTCGGTACAGATCCACGAGCGTTCCCGGCCGGTGGACTTCGCGGAGCTCAGCCATCGCCTGGAACCGCATGGCCCGGTGAAGCACAACGCGTTCGTCCTGAAGTTCTGGCGCGATCCCTACGAGTTGACTCTTTTCCCGGACGGCCGGGCCATCATCAAAGGCACAACCGACACGGCAGTCGCCCGCAGCCTCTACGCCCGATTCGTTGGCAGTTAGCAACTTGCGCAAGGTGCGGGAAAGCTAAATAATCGCTTCTAAAATCAGGAGAACACGTGGCCACTTCCCTACCAAGCGGGCTGGAGACTACGCAGGATGAACGCACCATGGCCACGCTGGCCCACGCTCTGCAGCTGCTGGGGTTCATCCCGCCGCTGGTCATCTTTCTGATCCGCCGGCAATCGCGTTTTGTTTCCTTCCACGCGTTGCAATCGCTGTTGTGGTGTCTGGCCTACCTGGCGGTGATATTCGTGGTGATGTTTGGGGGCATGCTCATCCTTTTTGTGACGATTGCGACGCACATTGCGACGAAGGATGCCGCTCCTCCTCTCGGATTGTTTGCCTTCCTTCCGCTGATATGGCTGGTCTTGATTGCTGGCAACATCATCAGTATCGTGCTCGCGATTATGTACGCGATCAAAGCCGGCAACGGCGAATGGGCAGATTACCCGATCTTCGGCAAACTGGCGCGCAGGATTCTAAAGATGGGGCCGGTCTAGAGCGGTTATGGCATCGCCCGGCTAAGGTATAGGTTCGGGTTCGGCCACGCCGTCGGCGCGCGGATCGGAGCCTGCCCAGTTCATTCCTGTCCTGGAGTTGTGCATCACCGCCTGACCTCGGCCCATGAGCACGGTGTAGTCACCTCGGACAGTCAGCTTATGACCTTTGGCGCGCAGGGCATCGAGAACCTCCGGCTTATAGCGCGACTCGATCACGATGTCGCAGGTTACAGTGTTTCCAGCTACGGTGAAGCGCGGAGCCTCAAGGGCTCCCTGCACGTTCATGCCAAAGTCGACAAAGTTGGAGACAAATTGCGCGTGGGCCAGCGGCTGATTGGCGCCGCCCATAATCCCGAAACCGATGTGAATGTCGCCGCGCTCCATGAAGGCGGGAATGATGGTATGGAAGGGACGCTTGCGCGGCTGCAAGGCGTTGGGATGTTTTGCATCCAGGGTAAACAGCGCGCCGCGATTCTGCAGCGCAAAGCCCATTCCCTTGACCACGACGCCGGAGCCGAAAGCGGAGTAGTTGCTCTGGATCAGCGAAGCGATGTTGCCGTCTTTATCTACCACGGCGAGATAGGTGGTGTCGCTGGTAGAAGGCGCGCCGGCGCCGGGATTGCAGTTGGCCTTATCGCCGTCGATGAGAGCGGCGCGCTGTGCGGCGTAAGACTTTGAGAGCAGGCCCTGCACGGGAACTTTGGCAAAACGCGGATCGGCGTTGTAGCGATAGAGGTCGGCATAGGCCAGCTTCATGGCTTCGATCCGTTTGTGCACCTCGGGAACCCAGGCCGGATCACCGGAAGGCTTCAGGGTCGCAGGCGGAGTAGTTTCCATGATGTTGAGCATCTCCAGCGCAGCCATGCCCTGGACGTTGGGTGGAAGCTCATAGACCTTCCATCCCCGGTAGTCGATGGAGATAGGTTCCACCCACTCGGCGGCAAAGTCAGCCAAGTCCTCCATCTGCATGGTGCCGCCCATAGCGGTAGAGGTGCTGACGATGGCCTGGGCAATGGGACCTTTATAAAAGGCGTCGCGCCCCTGTTCGGCGATCGTGTGCAGAGTTTTGGCCAGATCGGGATTGGCGAACCTGGCGCCAAGTTCGGGGACCTTTCCATCGGGCAAGAAGACCCGGCGCGCCTCGCTGGTCTTCTGCATCTTGGCTTCGTCGGCGGCCCAGTAAGCGTGGACAACTTCGGTCACGGCATAACCGTGCTCGGCGTGATAGATGGCGGAGGTAAAAAGATCCTTCCAGGGTAGACGGCCGAAGCGCTTGTGGGCCTGGCTCCAGCCCTCGACTGCACCGGGCACAGTGACGGTGTGGATGCCCTCGTGCGGCATGGCAGTGATGCCCTGCCGGGCCAGGAAGTCGATGGTAAGTTTGCGCGGCGCCCATCCGCTGGCGTTGAGACCGTAGAGCTTGCCGGTCTTTGCGTCCCAATAAATAAGGAAGAGATCCCCGCCGACGCCGTTCATCATCGGCTCGAGCACGCCAAGCGCAGCGTTGGCGGCGATAGCAGCATCCATGGCCGATCCGCCCTGGGCAAGCACGCGCGCGCCGGCCTGCGAGGCCAGGTAATGGCTGGTGGCGACAATGCCGCGCTCGCTCATCACTATTGAGCGGCCATAGGATCGATCTTGCGAAGCAGCAGTCACAGTCAGCGCCAGAAGAAACGAGAGGAACAGAATCGGGCGACGCATCCGCACCCCTGATTACATGAATTTAAACGGGAGCATTATAGCGGCAGCAGCGCAGTCAGGAGGCTTTTCGCTTACCCCAGTTGAAGCGCCGGCCGATGATGGCTTTGATGATCAGGTGGTCGGTGGAGCGCGTGAGCCCCCAGCCGGCTCCAAAATTGATTTCCCAGTCCGGGGAGACGTTTAAATCCACCGCAGGAAAGATTTGCTGCTGCTGCTCGGCCAGCGGGTCGGGATTGCCGACGGGACCGACCGAGCCGTAGTACTCGAAGCCCGCAGTGAAAACCCTGGTGAAGTCGTAAGAGATTTTGGCGTTGGGCGAAAACACCCAGCCCTGGGGGACGCTCAGGCCGTGCAGGGATTTGTCGAGAGTGGGATTGAAAGAGAGATACCAGGGGCCCAGCTTTTTATCTACGATCGGCCGGACTTCCCAGGTCCAGCTGTCGGGCGAAAATGCGCGGCGCTGGTACCCGATCTCATTGGAGATGCTGACGCCCACCGGCCACTTCCATTTCTCGGGCACGCGAAAACGAGGGCGAATGTGATCGCCAACCCAGTCCCAGCCATCGCCGGATTGCGCGCTGGTGAAGATGTAAAAACCGGTTTCAAACCAATCGTTCCAGCCCTGGGTAATCTCGATGGTCTCGTGCGCCGCATGGTTGGTGGGGCGCACGCCGTCAACAGCGATCTTGCTTCCTTCCGCGGTGAAGTTAGTGTGGAATTCGATCATAGTCGAATGCGGGTCGACTGTATCCACGCCATACACCTGGATTTCGTAATTATCCTGAGCCAGCAAGGAAAGAGGGCTGAGAAGGAAAACAAGGAACGAGAGGCTGCGAAGGATCATCGGAAGCATTCAATCATAGTCGGGAACAATTTCAAATTCCTGGGAGGAAAACCTGCTACAGGGGCGGGAAGATGACCGTGAAGCGAATAAAAAGAGCCGCTTTGGGGGGGCGGCCCTTTTTATAACCCTCTTCCTTAAGCGAACGCTAGGCTGCTTTCATAGCTCGCTTGCGTTCTGCCCAGCGCTTCTTCATCATTTCCGAAATACGCCGCTTTGCCGCCGCACTCAGGCGCCTACGTCCGCGCCTGCCACGACCACCGGCCAAGCGGCGTCCTTGCAATGACCCTCTGAGAGCGGAGATAGCTTGCTCCAGACGATCCCTTTCCGCTTCTAACTCCGTGATGATTTGCTGCGTGTCCATATAGCTCCTTCCGCTGGAAATGCTACCAGCCCTATTCGCAACTCGCAACACTAATTACTTCGAAAATTCTTTAGCTGCGGCAGCTAAAGTCGAAATAGCTAACGCATATTCCATGCGCCGGGTAGTATGCAAACTGAGACGCACTTTGCAAAACTATACACAATTTAAGTAAGCGCGCCGGTTCGCCTTAATTTTGTTTTTGATACCGCCTGCGTTTGTGTTCTTCGAAGGTATGGCAAGCGCAGGCGCGCTTCCCCGCTAACAACCCGAGCTGCACAAGAGACGAAAGGCAGCCAATTGCGGCGCCGCCGGATTTTTTTTTGGGACACGATATTTCCTTGCCGTCGAGGCAGAATTATCCATGCATGACTCTTCCCGAGAACCGGGGGCTATAGCCGAAATACTTTTTCCCTATGAAGACGCAATAGGGAACGCTCCGCCCTCGGCGAACAATAAGGAAAGAGGGTAGGAGGTGGGAACTAATTAGCTTGGGAAATGAAAGTGAGCGTCGTATTTAAAAGGAATGGCGACACCGTTCCGGGTAGCGGGACGGAAATGCCAATCGCGAAGGGTTGAAATCACCAGCTCGTCGATACCGTGTCCTAATCCCTGCAAAAGCTTTTCCTCGACAACGTTGCCTTGAGTATCGATGGTCAACTCCACGATCACATCGCCCTGGATACCACTGGGCATCTGCCATCGCGCAACGCGGGGGTCGGTGAAGCGAACAGCGAATCCAGGTTTAATTTCGTCGCCTTCAGTCGCGCCGTACATGCTGGTACCCGAGGTCGATCCAGCTTCCGCCCGGTCTTCCGGCTTGTCCTGATCGAGAACATTGGCGCGCTTGTGGAGCTTTGCCTTGGCATGCTGTGGGCGCGCGGCCGCAGGGAGCGACAGCAAAGGCCGCTCGGCAACACGGATGTCCTGGGGCAAATAGAGGGCGACCGAAACCGGAGTGCCGCTGCCGTTCTCTCCGTGCGCCAGCCATATTGGCCGGACAAATCCCGGTGGCGCCGGCCAGCACCAAACCAGCAAAAAGATGGCATGGGCAAGCGCAGAACCTGAGATCCACAAGCCGCGCTTGCGCTTTTCCGATGGGATAGAATCCAGCTCCGGCTGCCAGCCTGGCTTGTGGTTCAGGAACACGTCGCGCTCCCAGCACTTTCGTCTTACGTCTTAGACGTAGATCAGTGTGAGCCAGTTACCGGGAATCGGCAAGTTGTCCGGATTACTCATATCGCAGGGCGACGGTGGGGTCCACTCGCGCCGCTCGCCGGGCTGGGAGGCCGGTGGCGGCCAGGGTCACGACGATCAAGACTGCGCACATGCAAGCAAAGGTCAGGGGGTCAAACGCACTGATCTGTGCCAGTTCCGAAGCCAAAAGACGCGCGAGTGCCAACGCCGCGCCGAGACCGATGACTGCGCCGGCGAGCACGAGGCGCATGGATTGGGCAATGACCATCCACAGGACCTGGGGCAGGCGCGCGCCCAGGGCCATGCGCACGCCGATTTCCCGGGTCCGCTGCGCGACCGAATAGCTGATAACGCCATAAAGCCCGAGAGCAGCCATGAGCAAGGCGATGGAGGCAAAGCTGATGAGCATGGTAACGGCGAAGCGGCGCGGGCCGAGGGAAGCGTCGACTCTTTCCGTCAGCGGTTTCAGGTCGTAGACGGCAGCTTGTGACGGGTCAGCGGCAAGCACGGAATCGCGCATGGATTGCGCCAGCATCGCGGGATCCGCCGAGGTGCGTGCGACCAGGTGAATCATGGGAATGGAGAGTTGATAAAGAGGATAGTAGGCCAATCCTTTTCCGGTGTCGCCGGCCAGCGACGAGCGATTAGAGTGTCCAACGATGCCGACAATGCGCGTCCAGTCAGGTCCACGACGGATGCGGGCGCCCAGGGGATTTTGCCCCGGCCAGTACTGGCGGGCAAGATTGTCATCGATGATGGCCACCGGCTCGGTTCCCATCCGGTCATCCTCGGTGAAATAACGTCCGGCTCGCAATGGCACGGTGAGCGTGCGAAAAAAACCCGGGGTCACGGCAGCGATGTCGCTGTGCGGACCAGGATCACCCTTGGCCAATTGTCGTCCTTCAATGGAGAAGCTGGAAGCTCCGCCCATGCCACTGAAGGGCAACGGGAACACCGCTCCGGCGGATTCGATTCCGGGCTGGCCGGCGAGGTTCTGGGAGACGGCGATAAGGAATGACTGCATCTTCTGCTGCGAGGAGAAGGCCTTGGGGTCGAGCGAAACTGCCGCCGTCATGACGCCGCGCGGGTCGAAGCCCGGACTGAGCCTCTCGATGCGGATGAGGCTCTTCAAGAACAATCCCGCGCCTACCAGCAGCACCAGCGCAAGTCCAACCTCGGCAACCACGAGTACGGACCGAGCCCGTTGCCGCGCTTTGCCGGTCATGGCGGAGCGCCCGCCTTCCTTCAGCAATTCAAAACTCTTGGCGGTCGCAGTGCCGAATGCCGGCGCCAGTCCGAAAACCAAGGCCGAGACCAGTCCTGCGCCTATGCTGAAAAGCAGAACGGAGCGGTCGATAGAAATGGCGAGATTGCCGATGCTGCCTTCAGGAGCGATCCGTGACGCGTTGGTCACAGCCAGCCACGCAAGGAGGATACCCATGATCGTCCCCGCACCGGCAATGAGCGAGCTTTCCACCAGCACCTGGCGTACCAGATGCGCGCGACGAGCGCCAATGGCGGAGCGGATAGCAAGCTCCTTGGCGCGGCCGGAAGCCCTGGCCAGAAGCAGCCCGGCGACATTGGCACAGCAGATCAAGAGCACGAAAGCCACGGTGCCGGAGAGAACCAGCATTGGCGTGCGCAAATCACCATATACGAATTCCGAAAAAGGCAGGATGACCATTCCCCATTGCGAGCTGCGCGCGTACCTGGCGAAATCGGCGGAGCCGGAGGTCACGCGCTGGTTAAGCACGCCGGCGTAGGCTTCAGCCTGGCTGCGAGAAACACCGGGCGCGAGCCGCGCAAAAGCGTTGTAGCTTTCGTTGAAACGATTTTCCGGTCCATATTGCGTGGGCGCCAGTCCAAGCGGCAGCCAGATTTGCGCTTCGGTTGGCCAATTGAAATCCGGACCCATCACGCCGACAACACGGTACGACTGTTCGTTCAACACGATGCTTTTACCGACAATCCCCTGGTCTTTGCCGAAAAGTCGATCCCAGGTCCGGTATGACAAAACCACTTCATGTTCGCCGCCAGGAACGTCTTCCGAGGCGTTGAATACGCGGCCCAGCAGCGGGCGCGCGCCGAAGGTGTCGAACCATTGCCAGGTAACCTGCACGCCGAGAAGCCGCTCCAGCGTGGCGGCTCCGCGATAATTGAAGTTGCCAAACTGCGAGGCAGCCGCGGACATGAAAACCTGTTTGCTATCGCGAACGTCGGCGTAATCGGTCAGCGAAACTTCGATGTTCTTGAGGTTGAGCTTGGCATAATTGACACGCAGCGCAACCAAGCGGTCGGATTGCGTGATCCCCGGGGGATGCAGAAACAGGCTGTTGATCACGCTGAAGATCGCGGTGTTGGCGGCGATGCCCAGTGCTATGGTGAGCACCGCGATGGCGGTGAATGCGGGCGCCTTGCGCAAGCCACGCAGGCTGTAGTTTACGTCGCTTCCCAGTCCGGAAAAGATGCTGCGCGAAGATGCAGGTGCGAAGACTGGGTGGGAACTCGGAACACGTTCGACTTCCCGCATCTCGCGGAGGAGCTCGTGGTGTTCCAGACCGTCCAAGGCGGACTGGCGCGCGGATTCCGAAGGCATTCCGCCGGCAGTGAGCTCCGCGTAATGATCGTCGAGGTGCTGCGAGAGTTCTTCGGAAAGCGAAGCTTCGCGGGTCGCAGGCAGACGCAAGGGCGCAAGACGGCGCTGAACCTCAGTCTTCCAGTCAGGCATGTTCGACTCCGGTGATCCGGTTGACGGCAGCAACAAAGGTCCGCCACAGTGTCCGCTGCTCGCGAAGGACTTTCTTCCCTGCATTGGTGATGCGGTAATAGCGGCGGCGGCGCTGGTTCGCTTTTTCCACCCAACGGCCTTCGATCCAGCCGCGTTTCTCCATGCGATAGAGCAAGGGATAGAGGGAGGCGGCGTTGAAGCGCAGATCACCGCCGGAGGCGGCTTCGATCCTCTTGCTGATCTCGTAACCGTGCCGGGGCCGGGCTTCGACCAGCGACAGAATCAACAGCTCAGCGCTTCCCTTTTTCAACTCGTTGATGGTTGGCGTCATATAGTGGAGCTCGACATATCGGGCTCCATGACATAGACGCGCGGGATAGGCGGGAGTTAACCGAAAAAAACTAAGGAACGGTCTTTTGATCGATCCTGGTTTCCTGGTTCATCAGAAACCAAAGGAAGTTGGCGATTGCCGAACCGACTATGGAGGTTGGAGGCGCGGGTCGGAATCGAACCGACGCATAAAGGTTTTGCAGACCTCTCCCTTACCACTTGGGTACCGCGCCCGGATGGGGTTGCTAAATCCTCTGACAGCATAAACCCTCGCTTGGCGAGGGAAGCAAAAAAGGGCTTTTGGAGCGGGAGACGGGATTTGAACCCGCGACTTCGACCTTGGCAAGGTCGCACTCTACCACTGAGTTACTCCCGCTCGAGCAACCAAAACTGATTATATCGCCTTGAAAACAATGAAGCAATCACGACATCCGGCGCGGGTGACTCCCCCTTGATCGGGTGATCGAAGCGACGGTCCAAAGCTGCTATGCCCCGAGCCGGAGTCCAGGTTGGCCACTATTCGGAGTGCCTGGCCCACTGCGGGTCCTGGTCGGGGGTGACGATGTGGCCGTCACGCATGTGGATGATGCGGTCGCCGATCCCGGCAGCTTCCGGGTTGTGGGTGATCATCAGCACCGTCTGCTTGAACTGGCGGTTGGCTGCGCGCAGCATATCCAGAACGATTTCCGAGTTTTCGGAATCCAGGTTACCGGTGGGCTCGTCGGCGAGGACGATCGAGGGGCGGTTGATCAGCGCCCGGGCCAGGGCCACGCGCTGCTGCTCGCCGCCGGACATCTCGGAAGGCCGGTGGTCAAGGCGGCCGGCTATGCCAAGCATCTTCGTGACCTGGTCGAAGAACTGGGGCTCGGAGCCATTGCGGCCGGAGATCTCGCGGGCGATCTCGATATTGTCGCGTGCGGAGAGCGTGGGCAGCAGGTTGAATTTCTGGAAAACGAAACCGATCTTTGACTTGCGCAGCGAGGTACGCTGAGCGTCCGTGAGCTGGGCAAAATCGGCGCCGTCGATCAGGACCCGGCCGGCGGTGGCGCGGGTAAGGCCGCCCAGAATATAGAAGAGGGTTGACTTGCCGCTTCCCGAAGGACCGACGATACTGACGAACTCGCCGGGCTCTACGGCCAGGCTCACGCCGCGCAAGGCGGACACATCGACCTTGCCGATGCGGTAAACCTTGGTGACGTTTTCAGCTTGGATGATGGGTGACACGGACTCTTCGATACTATCAGAGCCCGGCTGGGCCGGCGGCGGCAAGGCGCGGCACGGCACGTCAAAAAGCGGCAGTTCCCCTATCCGGCAGCACGCATTCGCGGCGCAACTTCAGCGTTCGCGCGCTTGGGACCGCGCTTCTTGACCAGGAGCAGGCGAATGCGTTCCAGCAACTCCACCGGCGCATACATGCCCTTGGGAAGAAAGATGTCAGCCCGCGTGTCTTTTTCGTAGGCCTTTACTTTTCCCGAGAACAGGATCACCGGGGTTTCCGGCGATACATCCTTGATCCGGCCCACGAGGCCGGCGCCATCCAGTCCCGGCATGAGCAGATCGCTGAGGACCAGGTCAATCCCGCCCTGCTTGAAAAGTTCCAGCGCCTGCCCGCCGCTCGAGCAGGTCCTCACCTTGTAGCCGCGCGTCTCCAGCATGAGTTTGCGGATGGAGAGAGCCTGCTCGTTATCGTCTACACACAAAATCGTTCGCTTTGGTCGCATAATCGTTGACCCAACAGTTGTCCCTCGCGCTCAACGGCTGGGGCGCGGGGATGATTTAGATTTTATTTGGGCTGGGAAAACTTCGCGTCTGCAAAATCAAATTAACGTGAACGAATCATAGGCCCGGCGACACTGCCTGTAAAGTACCCTGAAAGCCAACAGCAGAAATTTTCATTGAACGGCCGGGTTCTTACAGCGGAGCGAAAAAAGCCGCGAGGAATCAATGGCCGAACGAGGTCAGAGTCAGAGAGTGATCTCTCCGCGCATCACTTCGACCGCGTGACCGCCGACACGGACGTTGACAATTTTGTCAACGGCGCGCGCGGCGCTGATGAAAATCCGGCTGCGGCGCCTCATCTCCACGCCCTGCTCCATGAGCACCTGCTGATCGGGAGCAATGATTCCGTATTTCACCGCCCAGGCGGCGCACGGACCGGCAGCAGAACCGGTGGCCGGGTCCTCTCCGTTGTAGAAGATCATGCGCGACTGCAGGCGCGCCTGGGGATTCACGGCTTCACGCGAAACAAAGTAGAAAAACCTGGCGTCGCTGCGGCGCAGGTACTCGCCCATGGGGCCCCAGGACGGGGCGAGGGCTTGCAGAACGGCCAGAGAGCGCACGGGCACCATGGCAAAGGCGTTGCCGGTGCTAACGGTCTGGATGGGAACGTCGTCAGCAATATCATTGAGGGCGATTCCGGCGGCTCGGGCAACGGATTCGCGGTCGTGGGTCTTGCCGAACTCGGGATCGCGCTGGGTCATCACACCGAAGGGCAGGCCGTCGCGGGCGGAGAAGCGCACGGGAATCCTGCCCACGTTCAGATCGAGGGCAACCTCGTCCCCGTTTTTGTTGCCGTGCCCACCGTTGCGCAGAACCATAGCGGTGCCCAGCGTAGGATGACCGGCAAAGGGCAATTCCTCCGAGACGGTGAATATGCGCACGCGCACGCCGCGCTCGCGCTCGGTGGCGGCGTCGCGGGGAAAGATGAAGGTGGTCTCGGAGAGATTGGTCTCCTTGGCCAGGGACTGCATTTCTGAATCGCTAAGCCCAGCGGCGTTGGTGATCACGGCGAGCTGGTTGCCTTCCAGCGCCGTGGCGGTAAACACATCCATCTGGACCAGGGGGAATCTGCGACGGGAGTTTGACATGGTTTTCTCTGCGCTCTTATTCTGCAATCTCGGCAACAGCTACGAGGTCGAGTGAAGGCATTTCGCAAAGCCCTGCAACGCACACCTTTCTACGGTGTGTACAAATCGCTCGGCCACTATCCGGACTACTGGTACTGGAAGCTGCGCGGTCAGCCGCTGCGCTCGCCGCACCTGCTCAAGCAGCGCACGGTCGAAGAATATGCGCGCCGCTACAACCTGCAGGTACTGGTGGAAACCGGCACCTACTACGGCGAGATGGTGGCAGCCATGAAAAACCGCTTCGCCCAGATCTATTCAGTCGAATTCGATGCCGCACTGGCGCGCAGGGCGCAGAAAAAGTTTTCCCGTTACTTGCATATTCACGTGATCGAAGGCGACAGCCAAAGCGTTGTTCCCGAGATCCTGCGTAAGCTGGATCAGCCAGCTCTGTTCTGGCTGGATGCCGGCTATTACGGCTGGGCGGGAATGCAAGGCGAGCAACAACGGCTGGGCGCGGAACTGGAGGCCATCCTGAACGATCGCCGGGAGCACGTGATCCTGATGGACGATGCGCGCGGCCTCAACGGCCGGAACGGAGCGCCGACGGTGGAGGAGCTAAGGCGGCGGCTGGACGCGAAGTTCCCTGGGCGGTCGATTGAGGTGAAGCACGACATTCTGAGGATCGTGAAACGGGGATAACTTTTTCTGTGGGCGTGACTCGGGCCATAGGGTCGGTCTTGGCTCACTCTTTGCCGCATGGCGCTACTCCGCCGTTCTTGTAAACTTATGATCGTTGCGGAAGCGCATGGGGTCCGGTGACCCTTCTGGTCTTCAAAACCAGCGAGAGTTGGTAAACCCGGCTCTGGTCGGTTCGACTCCGACACGCTTCCGCCATTGCTTTCAAACGGAACGGCTGTGTCAACAGAGACTTTCCGATAATCGCTTCATGCAGCTGCCATTCAGAGTAAATAAGTTGATAGAAACGCTACTTGGGACTCCCGGGGAGAGCGATATGGAGCTCCGCCGCGCAATCTTTGAGGAGACACGTGCCGGCGCCGGCGGAGCCCGGGGGCCGCGAGGGGCGGAATTGAGAGTTCTGGTGGAAAAAATAGATCAGCATCCCTGGATGATCGGTGACGACGATTTCCAAAAGCTTCGCGCCGCGGGGTATTCCGAAGACCAGATCTTCGAGCTGACCGTGGCCGCGGCGCTGGGAGCGGGCGTGCGGCGGTTCGAGGCCGGACTGCGCTCGCTTGCCGCAGCGGAAGCTGAAGTCGGTGGAGGCAGGGGAGATCGCTGATGCGCCTGAATATCCTGGAACACGGACACAGCCGGCTGCAGAAGCTACAGCTGAGGGTTTTGCGGATGGTGGCGGGGCGGGCGACCGGTCCGCTGCTGATGATGTCGTACCGCCGGAATTTCTTCGGTAAACACTGGGCGCGCTGCCTGCAGGAGGGACTGCGCCACGGGCGCGAATGGTCCACCGGCGAGCTGGAGATTTTTGCCGCGTTTGTTTCCAGCCTGAACCAGTGCCACTTTTGAATAGCCAGCCACACCGCGGTCGCGGTGCAGGCGCTGGGCCGAGGCAGCAGCGCGCGAGTCAAAGCAATTCTCGACAACTGGCGGACGGCGGCCATCGATGAACGGCTGCGAGCCGCGCTGGCCTACCTGGAGAAGCTGACGCTGACACCGGATGCCGTCGTGGCGGCAGAGGTGAGAGCCGCCCGTAAGGCCGGCGTAAGCGACGCAGCCCTGCGGGAGGTGATTTACGTCTGCTTTCTGTTCTCGACCATGGACCGGCTGGCCGATGCCTTCGGCTTCGAAGTCGCCGATGCGGACGAACTGCGGCGGGCGGAACGGGTGCTGCGGCCGTTCGGCTACGCGCGCATGAGCGTACCGGGATAGCGATCAGCTCACCAGTTCGGCGTGATCGCCGAGGTAATCGTTGGCCTCAATCTCCGGCGCGATCAGTTCCTGAGGCATGCGGCCGCCGTTGTATTCGATCAGCCGGTTCTTCCATTTGAGGAAGTCGGTGATGGTTTGGGGCTCGATGCGGACCTCAACCCGGCGCAGGCTGGCGAGAAGCAGATTCATCTCCAGCATGAATCCGGCCTGGCCACGCTGGCTGTTGCGCGACGGCTTTGCCGCCAGACGAACTTCTCTGCCCCTGGCTTCCAGAAGACCCCAGCGTGGAGGAAGCTCCGCGGGCGCAACCATGCCGCGTGGAACCAGGTAAAACCGCTCACATCCCATGCCCAGCTCCGGATTCCTGCGGAAGGGCTTGGCGCGGTCAGCCAGGAAATCGGCGCGGGAGATTTTGCATTCGATAACGACCGAGCGGCACCTGCCTTTCCAGCCGATGACGTCGGGGGTTTCGCCGCTGACGCAGGACTGTTCGGAGAGTACGATTCCGCAGCGGTAATGGCGGCGCAGCCACTGTTCGGCCAAACGGACGAGTTGCTGGTGAGTCATGAGAATGGTTGTAGCGTGGCTTCGGGAAGCGTGAATAGTATCTTTCGGGCTTCAGGTGGCGGGATAGCGGTTCGACGCTCCTCGAACGGGCCGGGGCATCACGCCTCGGCCCTTGTGTTTTCTGGCCGTTGAGATCACATCCTCGCCGTCTCGGTTATACTTCTTCGCAACCCGATCATGAAGCGCCACGTCCTCATCTTCGGTTTCGTCGGCGGCCTCCTCATCGCCACCCTCCAATACACCGAATACCGCTTCGTCATCATCGAGCATTCCGTCGAGCTCTACGGCGCGCTCGTCGCCCTCCTGTTCGCGAGCTTCGGCATCTGGCTCGGCCTCCGCATCACGCGCAGCCGCGCAACCATCCGCGAAAGGGTCGTGGTGAGGGAAGTGCATGTCCCCGCGGAAGCCCCCGCCCTCGAACCCTTCGCTCCCAATACGGCCCACCAGCAGACCCTCGGCATCACGGCACGCGAGCTCGAAATTCTCACCCTGATCGCCCGCGGGCTCAGCAATCGCGAGATCGCAACGCAGCTTTTCGTTTCCGAAAACACCGTCAAGACACACTGTGCCCGCGCCTTCGACAAACTCGGAGCCGCCCGGCGCACTCAGGCCGTCCGACGCGGCAAAGAACTAGGCCTGCTGCCGTGACCGCGTCACCCGAAAGCACGATTTCCGCTCCATTCCTGCAAAATCATCCGAAAGGATGACGACATCCGGCCCGGTTACAACGCATAATGACGCCATCCTCACTTGCACCAGGAGCCTCACATGAAGAAGACCGTCCTCACCTTCGGCCTCATCGCCGGGCTCATCATCTCCATCCTTATGGGCGGCTCGCTTGTCCTCGCCGACAAGATCGGCGCCGGCCACAGCATGGCTCTCGGCTACACCATCATGGTGGCGTCGTTCCTTCTCATCTACTTCGGCATCCGCAGCTACCGCGACAACAATCTCGCCGGCCAAATCTCTTTCGGCCGCGCCTTCGCCTGCGGCATCCTGATCACCCTCATCACCACCGTCTGCTACGTCGCCATGTGGGAGGTCCTCTACTTCAACTTCATGCCCCACTTCATGGACAGCTACTTCGCCGCGCAGATTCACAAGGTCCAGTCCTCCGGACTTGACCCCGCCACCACCGCCGCGCAGGTCGCTGCCGTACAACGCTCTCAGCAGCTCTACCAAAACCCTTTCGTGAACATGGCCTACACCTTCATGGAGCCCCTGCCTGTCGGCCTTATCATTACCCTCATCTCCGCTGCCGTTCTTCGCCGCTCCCCCAGTCATGACCACAAAAAACAAAATGCCGCGGCATAAGCGCCGCCCTTTGGAAAGGAAGATGGGATGCATTTTCAAAGACGCCAACTGCTTCGAACTCTGTCATTTGCTTTCGGGTCGAGCTTCATCCTGGGACGGAACCAACTCGGCATAGCCGCGCAGACAGCCGTACCGCCAAAGCTCTATCCTCCCCCTGCGGGGGCCGCTGTTGCTGATGGGATCGCTGCAGGAACAGAAATGGAAAAAGTGACCGGAATCGGAGGGTTCTTCTTCCGAGCCAAAGATCCGAAAGCGTTGGGGCTTTGGTACAAGCAACACCTGGGGATTTTGCCGATACCAACGAGCTACGGGGAAACCGCGTGGCAGCAAGAGGCAGGACCAACCGCTTTCGCTGCCTTCGCTGAGACGAGCAAATATTTCGGGGACGCCCAGAAGGTCTGGATGCTGAACTTTCGAGTCAGGGACCTCGACAAAATGGCGGCCCAGCTAGAAGCTGCGGGAATCGCGGTGAAGATTGACCCGCAGTCTTATCCCAACGGCCGGTTCGCCCGCTTGCATGACCCGGAGGGGAATCCGATCGAATTGTGGCAGCCCACGGTTCCGGACACTAAAGGCTAGGTCCGGTTTGGCGAGGGGCCAACCGGCAGCTCCCTGGCAATTCCGGCAGCCCCGGCGATTTCGGCTTCTTTCTGTGCTTAAATCGAAGAGTGTCGCGGAAACGGAAAAAGTTGAAGAAGTTCACCGCCACCAAGGCCGTGAAATCCATGGCCCGCGCCGCTCTGGGCACGCCGCCTCCGGTTCAGCGCGAGGAGAGCGGGAAACGCCCGCCCCGGGAAAAGCACCGGAAGACCCTGGGCAAGCTTCTGGCCGAGCAGGACCAGGCTTAGGCGTCAGCTGCGTAATCCTCTGGCCACGATCCCCACCAGCGCCACTCCCAGGCCCACGCAGAAGCTTGGGCTGGTTACGACCAGAACCACCAGAAAAGCCAGCACGATCAGAAAAGCCAGCCGCGCGTGGTGCAAGGTGTAGTCGGCGATCAGCAGCAGGATCAACGCTCCGGCAATCGAGATCAGGCAGTACAAGCCCTGCAGCATCGCCCAGGGCCCGAGGTGGACAAAGCGCGCGATCCCCGCGCCCAGACTCGCCAACCCGATGATCAGAAGGACAACCGGCCCTTTTTCCACATAGCCCTCGACGAGCCTTTAGCTTTGAACTTTTAGCACGGTTGCCGGCGTTGTCAACACGCCGGTGACAGTGTCGATAGATTCCGGATGCCCTGAGATTCAACTTGACTCACTAACGCTATCGTGATAATACTACAACGATTAATTTTTGGTACAATGATCGAAACGAGGGCGTCTTGTGGATTATGAGGGCATTTTGCAGTTGGGCTTTACGAACGGAAGGTTGGGTTGAGTTGGATTGAAGTGGATTGAAATGGCTTGAAACCGGGAGGGGGGAGGGCAGATCGGGTGATCGGGCGATCAGGGTGATCGGGTGATCTGAAAACAAAGAATTTAGGTTCAAAACGTACGTTGAAATTGCGTTCAATCCAGTGCAGTTTCAGCCGCAAAAAGCGAGATTCGAGAAGCTCTTTGAAAACTTAAATTGTGAAGCCGAAACGGTAATTCGTATTTCGTGCGTGGTATCCGGCAGACACAAAAGACGACTCAAAAAGAAGCCACGGGCACGCAGCAACCGGGCGAACCCAGCATTTGCATGAAACTTTGGAATGGGTGAGGCGGCATTGCGTGGACCGGCAAAAGGTTCAGGAAACCGTGACTGGGATGGCACATGGGACGATGGAGAGCGTTTTAAGCCTGTTCCCGGCGCGATCTTTCTGGGTAAACTGGAAGGGTGGACGAGCGCGATTTTTACGACGAGAAGGAAGCCAAGAAACCGCACACCTTGAACTGTCCGCACTGCCGGCAGGCCAACGAGTATGAGCTCGCCTGGCTGGTGCGCACCAAGAAGAAACAGCTTCCGGGGCGGGCCGACGAACGCGACCGGGCCAAGTTCGCCAAGGCAAAGTCCTACATGGTGCGGCGCGACGACATGGTGGCCTGCAAGAACATCCGCTGCCGCAAGCGGTTTGAGGTGGCGGGCGTGCAGTCAGTGGCCTTCATCGACTGAGAGATCCCGCTTGAGGATTTCGGCGACTGCGGCCGCATTCTCGCGCGGTAATCATCCCGTTCCGCTAACGGTGACGCCTGCGCTGCAGGCATCACTCCACAATCACAGAATTGAACGCTGCCCTTCATTTATACTTGTGCGTTTCATTCAAGCCCTCATTGGCGGACTGTAACGCGCCGCGCAGGAAAAACGCCCTATGAAAATTCTGGTCTGTATGAAGCAGGTCCCGCAGAAGGATGCGCCTCTCAAATTGAACGAGAGCGGCACGTGGATCCGCGACGACGTTTCCTATGAAGTCAACGAGCCGGACGCTTTCGCGCTGGAAGAAGCTCTGCGGCAGAAGGAAAAGCATGGGGGCGAGGTCACGGTGATCACAGCCGGTCCGGCGCGCTCGCAACAGGTGCTGCGGGAAGGGCTGGCCAAGGGCGCCGACCGGGCGATCCATCTGGAAGACAACGCTTTCGTGGGCCTGGACGCGCTGAACATGGCCAAGGCGTTCGTGGCGGCGATCAAGGACGAGAAGTTCGACCTGATCTTCACCGGGCTGCAATCGGACGACTACGGGTACGCGCAGACGGGCGTGATCATGGCGGAGCTGCTGGGCTGGCCGCACGCCACCATCATCATGGAGATCCAGAAGAACGACGGCGGCATCAAGGTGAAGCGCGAGCTGGAGTCAGGATTCTTCCAGCACGTGACCATGCCGCTGCCGGCGGTACTGACGATTCAATCGGGCATCAATAAGCTGCGCTACGCCACGCTGCTGGGCATCAAACAAGCTAAGAACAAACCTTTGCGCAAGGTCGCCCTGGACGAAGTAAAGGCCGCGCTGGGGGACAACATGCAGAAGATCGAGAAGCTGTATGTCCCGCAGAAGAGCAAGAAGACGGAGATGCTGGAAGGGTCGCCCGGAGAGGTCGCCAAGAAACTGGTAGACCGGCTGCGCAATGAGGTGCGCGTGATCTAGCCACGGATCTCAGCCGCACCGGCAGATTTTAAAGCAGGAGGAAGCCATGGACAGAATGGAATACGATCCCGAAGGCGGAAATTACCTCCCGGTAACCGAGCACGAGACCGGCGCCACGCTGATTGTGATCGGGCTGATCATGCTGATCGCCGCGGCGGCGTGGGGGCTCTTCGTGCAGTGGGACATCAACGCCGGCGGCGTGCTGATGCGCGCCATCTTCGGCGCCGACGTGCTGATCGCCCTGCTGCTGATCACGGTGGGATACGTCAAGAAGAACCACAAACAGAAGTGAGCGCTGGAGGAAGGCGACCACGTAAAACATGGCAGACACAATTCTGGTAATTGCAGAACAACGTGAAGGAAAACTGAACCGCGTCTCGTGGGAGACGGTGACGGCCGCGCAGGCGATCGCCGCGGAGACGGGGGGCACGATCGAGGCGGCGGTCTTCGGCAACGGCATCGGCAGCATTGCCCAGGAGATCGCCGGCAAAAAGGTAGCCAAGGTCTACGCCATCGAATCACCCAGGCTGGCGGCGTACGAGCCGGACGGAACGGTGGCGGCGCTCAAAGGTTTCATCCAGCAGAAGCAACCGAAGCTGGTGCTGATGCCGCACACCTACCAGGTGCGCGACTTTGCGCCGCAACTGGCGACAGCGCTGGGACGCACGCTGATCAGCGATGCCATCGGCTTCCGCAAGGACGGCGGCAAGCTGGTGTTCACGCGGCAGATGTTTCAAGGAAAATTCGCCGCCGATGTTTCGTTTGCCTGCGATCCGCCGCACATGGTGACTTTCCAGTCGGGCGCATTTCGCGGCGACAAGGCGGAAGCCGGGAGCGCGGCGGCAGCGGTGGAAACGGTCAACACACAGGTCCCCGACAACGTTACGCGCAACAAGCCGGAGCCGCCGTTCAAAGAAGCCAAGCAGGCGGTGGACCTCACGCAGGCGGAGATCATCGTCTCGGTGGGCCGCGGAATCAAAGAGCAGAAGAACATCGAGATTGCCAAAGCGCTGGCCGACGCGCTGGGCGGAGAGATTGCGGCGTCGCGTCCCATCTGCGATTCCGGGTGGCTGCCCATGGAGCGCCAGGTCGGAAGCTCGGGGCAGACGGTGGCCCCAAAAGTCTATCTGGCGGTCGGCATCAGCGGCGCCATCCAGCACATTGTGGGGATGAAAGGCGCGCGGACCATCATCGCGATTAATAAAGATGCCGAGGCGCCGATCTTCGAGATTGCCGACTACGGGGTGGTGGGCAACCTGTTCGACATCGTGCCGGCGCTGACGGAAGAGGTGAAGAAGGCGAAGGCGGGAGGGTAGCGCAAAACCTACCACGGAGACACGGAGGCACGGAGACGCGGAGAAATCGAAAGTTAGTCTTGCTTGTAGCGGCAGGGGATTGATTGACCTGGCCGCAGCCTTGGTGGCGTCGCAGGAGGGAATTGGTATCTGCAGTGAATGAACGCTCGGTGGGCAGGAACCAGAAACTCCGGCTAAGGCTGCAAACCAATTGCAACTGAATACTAACTACTGAAATCATGATCTACTTTCGCAAACCCCTTGAAGGAATCGAGCGTCCGCAGATGGAAGCGGACATCACCATCGTTGGCGGCGGGCCGTCGGGACTGGCCTGCGCGCTGCGCCTGTCGCAACTCATTGACGAACACAATCGCCGCTACCCTGAAGCAGCCCTGAGCAAAGAAAATATCTACGTGCTGGAGAAAGCGCGCGAGATCGGCCAGCACTGCCTCTCGGGCGCGGTGCTGGATCCCAAGTCGATGGACGAGTTGCTGCCCGGCTGGCGCGACGAAGCCCCGATCGATGCCCAGGTAGAGCACGAGCAGTTCCATTTCCTGACCGAGCACAGGGACTTCGAGGCGCCCATGCCGCCGCCACCGATGATGGACCACGGCAACTACATCATCTCCCTGAACCGCTTTGTGAAATGGCTGGGACAAAAAGTGGAGCAGGCGGGAATCACGGTGTTCACGGGCTTTGCCGGATCGGAGCTGATTCTGGAAGGCGATCGGGTGGCGGGAATCCGCACCGACGACAAGGGAATCGACAAGCAGAACCAGAAGAAATCGAACTTCGAGCCCGGCTACGACCTGAAATCCAAAGTCACGGTTCTGGCCGAAGGCGCGCGGGGATCGCTGACCAAGCTGTTGATAAAGCGCTTTGATCTGTACAAGAACCGTAATCCACAGGTTTATGGAATCGGCGTGAAAGAGTTGTGGGAACTGCCGGCCGGGCGCATCAGCCCTGGCGAGGTGATTCTGACGCTGGGCTGGCCGCTGACCACCAAAGATTACGGCGGGTCATGGATGTACGGGGCGCGCGACAACCTGGTTTCGCTGGGCTACGTAACCAGCCTGGATTACGAGGATCCGCGAATCGATCCGCAGCACGTTCTGCAGACCTGGAAGACACATCCTTTTGTAGCCAGCCTGCTCGAGGGCGGCAAGATGATCCGTTATGGAGCGAAGACGGTGCCTTACGGCGGATGGTACTCAGTGCCGCCGCTGGCCGGCGATGGCTGGATGATCGTGGGCGACTCCGCGGGCCTGCTGAATTCGCAGCGCCTGAAAGGCATTCACCTGGCGATCAAGAGCGGGATGCTGGCCGCCGAAACCGCGTTCTCGGCGATGCTGGAAAAGAATTTCAGCGCCGACAAGCTGTGGAGCTACAAGACGGCCGTGGATACCAGCTGGATCCGGCAAGAGCTGTGGCAATCGCGAAACTTCCACCAGGGATTCGAAAAAGGATTGATTCCCGGGCTGCTGCACACGGCGCTGCAGGAACTGACCGGCGGTCGCGGTCTGCACGAGATTTATCCGGCGCACGCCGGCCACACGCGCATGAAACATCTGGACCAGCTGGCCGCCGACGGCGGAAAACGCGCCAGGATTCTGGGCAAGGCCAAGGGCGACGGCCGCATCACCTTCGACAAGCTGACCGATCTTTACCATTCCGGCACCAAGCACGAAGAAGATCAGCCCTCGCACCTGGTGATTGCCGATACCAACATCTGCAATACGCGCTGCGTGAAGGAGTATGGCAATCCCTGCCAGAACTTCTGTCCGGCGAACGTTTACGAGATGGAGGAGTCGCCCAGCGCCCTGATCGGGAAGCAGATTCATCTCAATCCTTCGAACTGCGTGCACTGCAAGACGTGCGACATCATGGATCCTTACCAGATCATCACCTGGGTCCCGCCGGAAGGCGGCGGCGGGCCGAATTACGACGGTATGTAGCCGGCCAGGTCGAAGGAATGGAGATACGGCTGTTGCATGAGAACGATGCGGAGGCCTGGTGGCGGTTGCGGCGGGTGGCGCTCGAAACCGAGCCGCAATCGTTTGCCGAATCGGCCGCGGAACACGACGGCAAGACTCTGGAGAACACGCGGGCTTATTTCCGCAGTTTCGCGGCGGACGATTTCATCGCGGGAGCGTTCGATCAGGGCGCACTGGCGGGTATGGCAGGCTTTTATCGCCAGAAACATGCCAAGTTCCGGCACAAGGGCCATATCTGGGGCGTTTATGTGAAGCGAGAGTCACGCCGCCAGGGCGTAGCCCGTGCGGTGATGGCGGACGTAATCAGGCGCGCCGGGCAAGCCGGAGGCATCGAGCAGATCACGCTTACAGTGTCGGCGACACAGCCGGCGGCGCGACAGCTTTATCTCTCGCTGGGATTCAAGATGTACGGAGTAGAGCCGCGGTCGCTGAAGATTGACGGCGAGTATGTGGATGACGAGTTGATGGTTCTCTTTCTGGGACTATAATAGTGAGAGGTTCCGATCGCATCTGCCCTCAGGCATACCGGGCGGATGCGGCGGTTTCTTGCAGAAGAAGTAAGGCTGCAAGGACGAGGGTTCGCCGCGGAAACGCGCGAGCCTCCCGTTTGGAAAGGAACCGGAGTGATTCACCCTCCTGTCTTTCCCCTTGCAACGAAAAAACATGCGCCTTCGCGACAAACACGGGCGTGATATCACGGATTTGCGCGTCAGCGTGACGGACCGCTGCAACTACCGCTGCGTTTATTGCCGCACCGGCAATGAAGGCGCGCAGTATTCCGAGCTGCCGCTGGCCGACTACTTCCGACTGGTAAAGCTGTTCGTGGAGCTGGGCATCGAGAAGGTCAGGCTCACCGGCGGCGAGCCGCTGCTCAGAAACGGGCTCGTGGATTTCGTGCGCGAAGTGGCGTCACTGCGCACGCTCGACGGTAAGACGCCGGACATCGCCATCACTACCAACGGACACCTGCTCGCCGACCTGGTTGAACCGCTGAAGCAGGCCGGACTGCGGCGGGCAACGGTCAGCATGGATGCGGTGGATCCGGCGAAGTTCGCGCGCATCACGCGCGTGCCTCGCGGCTACCACAATGTGCTGGCCGGGATCCGCGCTGCCAAGCGCGCAGGGCTGGAACCGGTGAAGGTCAACTGCGTGCTGCTGCGCGGCTTCAACGAAGACCAGATCATCGAGTTCGCGCGCTTCTCCCGCGAAGAAGGCGTGATCGTTCGCTTTATCGAGTTCATGCCGCTGGAGGAAGACCGCGTGTGGTCGCCGGACATAGTGATCAATATGGAGGAGATTCTCAGGACGCTGAACCAGTTTCGTCCGGTGCGGCAGTTGCCGGCAAACGCGCTGAGCGAAACCGCGAGGAGATATACATTCGACGACGGGCTGGGAGAAATCGGGATCATCGCGCCGGTATCGAACCCGTTCTGCGGCCACTGCTCGCGCGTGCGGCTGACGTCGGACGGCAAGATCCGCACCTGCCTCTTCTCGCTGTTCGATCACGACCTGGCATCGCGCATGTATTCCGGTGCCAGCGACGCGGAGTTGAAGGATTACGTTCGTACAGTGGTCGACCGGAAAGAGGCGCGCCATCATATCGGAGAATCAGGATTTATCAAGCCTTCGCGCAGCATGGTGCACATTGGCGGCTGATTTGCCATTGAACCGGCTCGGATTCCCGGCTAAAATCCGCTCATTCCCCAATCCCCGGCAAGTATCTCCCCTGGCAATAATGAATTCCGGCGCTGAAACCCGCTGAAATCGCGATAATAGTGGGAATGGGCGCCGCACTCGATAGATCAGCGACGGAAACGACATGACGCTGGCAGTAGAGGTCGCCGGACAAACAGACGTGGGCTGCGTGCGCGCGAACAACGAAGACAACTTCGGCTATGACGCGCGCTACGGAATCTTTGTCGTTTGCGACGGCATGGGCGGACAGGCTGCGGGCGAAGTAGCCAGCAAGATGGCAGTGGACGGGATGCTGGCCTACTTTCGCGATGCAGCGCAGCCGGCGGCGACGGTGAACGGGAACGCCGCGCCGGCGAAACGTCAGAATTCCAGCGCACTGGCCGATGCCATCCATCGCGCCAACCACACAATCTTTGAAGCCGCGCGGCAGGAAAACGCCCGCTCGGGCATGGGCACAACCATTGTGGCTGCGCTCATTCACGGCAACGCTCTGGCCATCGGCCACGTGGGCGACAGCCGTATCTATCTCATCCGTCACGGCGAAATCCAGCAGCTCACCGAGGACCACTCGCTGGTCATGGAGCAGGTCCGCCTGGGCTACATCACCGCGGAGCAGGCTGAGACTTCAGAGCTGCAGAACGTGATTCTGCGCGCGCTGGGCTCGGAAGAACAGGTACAGCCAGACGTGGAAGATATGCCGGCGTTGAACGAAGACATCCTTCTCATGACGTCCGACGGCCTCACGCGGCACGTGCGCGAGAAGGAGATTCTGCAGATCGTCAGCGAGGCGGTGACCCTGGGCCAGGCCTGCGCTGCGCTGATTCGGACGGCCAAAGACCGCGGCGGTGAGGACAATATCACCTGCCTGCTTCTGAAAATGGTGGAGCGGCCCTGGTACAAGAAAATCTTCAACAAGCTCTTTCCCGGAGGACCGGAATGGCAAAACTCTATCTGAAATTTGGTGACGCAGTGCTCAAAGAGGTCCCGTTATCACAGAGCGCCACCACCATCGGGAGGCTTCCGGACAATACTCTGCGGATCGACAACCTTGCTGTCTCCGGGCATCACGCCAAGATCTACTTCAACGACGGCCGCTACGTGGTGGAAGACCTGGGCTCACTGAACGGGACGTATGTCAACAACAAGCGCGTCGGCCAGGCGACGCTCATTCACGGCGACCAGGTGCTGATCGGCAAACACGTGGTGGAGTTCAAGAACGAAGGGGCTATGGCGCTGGGCGCGTCGGCGCCCAAGGCCGGTCCGGCGGCGCCTAAGCTGGATGCAACCGTAGTGCTCGACACGCGGCAGGCGCAGCACATGATCTCGGAGAAAGGCGCGCCGGTTCCGCAGGCGCGGTCGATGAGCGGCGAGTCAGTGCCGGCGAAGGAACGCATCGCGGTGCTGACCATGGTGCAGGGCAAGACCGACCAGCCCAAATACATTCTTACGGGAAAGCTCACGCTGATCGGCAAGTCGGAGATGGCTACCATTCGGCTGAAAGGCTTCTTCGCGCCGGCATCGGCGGCCCTGATCAGCCGCCGCGACAACAAATATTTCGTTGCGCCGTCAGAGCGAAAAATCAAGCTGAAGATCAACGGCGAAGACTCGCCCAACCTGCGCGAGCTGCACGAAGGCGACGTGCTGGAGATCGGCCGCTTCAAAGCGTCGTTCACGTTCCAGGATTAATCGTCTACAAGCACGTGGCGAAGATGGCATCACGCCGCGGCGCCAGCAGCTGGCTGTGCGGCAAAGCGATCGGCAAACACCTAACTTGCGTCTTGCCGCCGGAACCGCAGCGGGGTCGTGCCGAACTCGTCGCGGAAAGCCCGATTGAAATTGGAGACGTCTCCGAATCCGCAATCCATGGCAAGTTCCAACACGTGGGTTGCTTCCCTCTTCAGCCGCGTTGCCGCTGCACGCAGGCGCGCGCGACGCACGTATTGATGGGGCGTGGTGCCTGTGACCTGCTCGAAGCTTCGCAGAAAGTGAAAAGGACTGAGCCTGGCCGCCTGCGCCAACTCGCGCAACGAGATTTTGGACGAAAGATTGCGTTCGATCATGCGCACCGCACGCGTCACGCGAGCAAGCGTGCTGGCTGAAGCCTCTGATGTTTGCGCCCACAGCCCGTGAGATAGCGAAAGCACCTGCGCAGCTAGTTCGACACTCAGTTCCTCCCACGACCTGTCATAGGAGTGATCGCCACTCGGGCCAGCCAGCCACGCCGCGGCCTGAGCAAAGAACTTTGACAACTCGCGGCATACAGGCAGGCGCGGAACAGGAAACTGCCGTTCGCCGCGACCGGCTCCAGCATCTGCCGCTAGTCTCTCGAAATAGTCGGAGGAATAGCGAAAGGAAAGGCAGCGATCGCCGGCCGCGTGCTCATGGCCGCACTCGAAGTGCTGGCCCGCGTTCCCCAGGAAAAGCGAGCCCGGAGTCATCAGCTCTCCGGCGCCGCAGCTGCGTGCACGCGTTCGATACTGAAAGCTTCCCGATAAGACCATGGCAATCGCAAACGCAGAGTGCTGTTCTTCGAAAGGCCGGTCGTGCGGACCGGCGGTGCAAATCACCTCTTCCACCAGCCAGCCCTGGCCCTGATCCAATATTCGTGAGCGCAGAGCACCCTGCTCTCTGGTGTCGCCCGCCGGCTTGGATGGATCGAATTTGACCGCAATTTTTGCCAAGAACGCGTCCCCACCGATCGGCTATAACTTTTTTACGATGTCGGAGAGTTTTGATGAAGGAGGGCGCATCATGGGTGCAGCATTAATTCAGCTGCAGGACTTTCACTCGATTCTTGGCGCTGCCGGCCGGTCGCCGGAAATTGCCGAATCGGCCGATCTCTACGGCTGGCTGGTCGGAAGCTGGAACCTTGATGTCCTGCACTATAAGGCAGTCGACGTCTCTGGCCGCGGCCTCAAAGGCGAGGTCCACGCCGGCTGGGTGCTGGAGGGCCGCGCAGTCCAGGATGTGTGGATCATGCCGCAACGCGCCGAGCGCAATGACAAAACCGGAAAAGACAACAACATGTATGGCACCACGCTTCGCATCTGGAGTCCTGCGCTCCAGGCCTGGCTGATCCGCTGGATCAATCCTGTCTCCGGCCACCTCGAGGAACAGACCGGACGGCGATCCGGCCGGGACATCGTACAGATTGGCGCCCGTGCCGACGGAACTCCAACCCGGTGGAGATTCACGGAGATAACACCTGACTCGTTCCACTGGATGGGCGAATCGCTCAATCCCGATGGACACACCTGGAAAATGGAAGGCGAGTTTCGGGCGCGGCGAGTTCGAAGCTGAGCGAGAGAGGCGGCGCGGCGTTGACTCATTGAACCACTGAACCATTGAAGCAACGACGGCCTCTGCAACATCTTACTTAATTGCGAGTCCGGCACTCGATAAGCAAAAGGAAAGGAATTTATCGGCATGGCAACAGACAAACTTCTTCGCCAGCATGTGGTCAACCTCCTCAAGTCAAGCGAAGCTCACGTGGACTTCGAGAAGGCGGTCAAAGATCTTGCGCCGGACCTCCGCGGCAAGAAACCTAAAGGCGCGGAGCATTCCCCGTGGGAACTGCTCGAGCATCTGCGCATCGCGCAGTGGGATATTCTGGAGTTTTCGCGCAATGCCAAGCACAAATCACCGGAGTTCCCCGCCGGATACTGGCCGCGCACGCCGGCTCCGCCCAGCGAAAAAGCCTGGGAACAGAGCCTCGCGGGATTCCGCAAGGACCTGCGGGCGTTTTGCGATCTGGTATCCGACGAGTCGGTGGACCTGTTCGCCAAGATTCCGCACGGCGACGGGCAGACAGTGCTGCGCGAGGCTTTGCTGGCCGCCGACCATAACGCCTACCACATCGGCCAACTCGTGCTTCTGCGGCGCATCCTAAGCGCATGGGATTAGCACACCGCAGTAAGGAAGGGTTCGGAACATGCGAGGTGAATCCTACAGCTGAAGAAATCTGCGCCCAAGAGCCATGACGGGCGCGTGGATTGTTTTCATTTTCGTGGCGGTAATGTCAGCGGCAATCCTGGCTCTGCTGCACTACACTCCAGCCGGGCACCTGCTGCACTATCACATACCCGATAGCCCCCGGCGCCGCATTCTGTTGTCTTCGTTTGCTTTCTTCATCACCTTCGGTGGAGTGCGAGCTCTTACCTGGTCCATTCACAACGGCGTCGGTCCTTTTCATGACATTCACATGGGAGGCCGCCACATCCACCATCTGGTGTGGGGCATTCTGCTTCTGCTGCTGGTGGGCTACGGGTGGATGGTGGATGCCGGAGGCGAGCCCCAGGGATGGCGACTGGCCGCGCGCCGGTTGCTGTGTGTTCTCTACGGCGCGGCCGCAGCCCTGACTCTCGACGAGTTCGCTCTCTGGCTCAATCTGCGGGACGTTTATTGGGCCCGCGAAGGCCGCTCCAGCCTGGATGCGGCGGTTTTGTTCGCTGCGTTCCTGATCGTGGGCGCCGCGGGAGCACCGTTGTGGCGAGGGCTATTCCGCGGATTTCGCAAGGCTTAGGACGTTCTTTCCAGCACCAGCAAAGTGCGGTCGTCCTGGGCTTCATGCTCGCCGCAGAAGATATTGACCGCGTTCAGGGTCTCGGCCAGCGGATCGCCGGCCTGAGCGCACTGCTCCACGCGCTCAAGGCCAAACTCCACCCCGCCGTCGTTTTCCGACTCGCTGATGCCGTCGGTCACCACACAAAGCCGCGAGCCGGGCGCGAGGCGACGCTCGATCACGTGAAATTGCACATCGGGCATCAGCCCAACAGGAAGGTCGCCTTCTTCTATATGGGTTACCGAGCCCGATTCAGCGATGATGGGAGGCACATGGCCGCAGTTGATGATTTCGAGCTTCCCGTCCTTTTGTAGCCGGGCCGCCAGCAGCGTGGCATATTTCTGTCCGGCCACGCGCGAGCAGAGGAAGCGGTTGATGGAGGAGATCGCGTCTACCAATCCGGCGCCGCTGGTTATCTGGGCATAAAACATTCCGTGGATTACCGAAGCCAGCAGCGCGGCGGAGATTCCCTTCCCAGAAACGTCGGCCACGATCACGGTAACCGCTTCGGGCGAAACACATACGTCGAAAAAGTCGCCGCCGACCTCGCGGCAGGGAATGCTGCGCCCACGGGCGCGGGCGAAACCGCATTCCGGCTCAGATTCGGGAATCAGGCTGCGCTGGATGGAGGCCGCGATCTGCATCTCCTGGTGATACTGCTGGGCGGCGCGCTCAGCTTCCATCAGGCGCGCGCTCTCCATGACCGCGGCGCACTCGTTGGCCAGCGCGCGCAGCACATCATGGCTCACGCCGGACAGATTGCGGGAAACGGAGCGGCTATCGAGATAAAGCACGCCCTCAACGTCCGGTGCGCCGCTGCTGCCGGGCGCGACCCGCCGCTGGCGCAGAGGAATGGCAATCACCGTCCTGAGCTCGTTGAGCATGATGCTGTGGCGCCCGGCAAGGGCGCTCTGCTGGGTGGCATCGCCGGTGATGAACTCTCCGGCGGTAGTCAACGCCTCATGCACTACGGAGCGGGAGACGTTGGCATCCTGAGTGAGCGCATTGCCGGCATTGTCCAGACCGCAGGCCAGCGCCTCTCCCTTCGGCTGCTTCAGGTAAACGAAACCACGCTCGGCCTTGGTCAACTTCAGCGCGTACTCCAGCATGTTGCGCAACACGTCATTGACGACCACGCCGCTGCTCAGGGTGCGCGCCGCTTCCAGAAACAGCGTCAGCTTCTCCAGTTCGGAGCTGACCGACTCCGACGAGAACTTGCGCAGCAGAACCTGGGTCGCGCTGGAAACGGTGCTGCCTTCCTGGAAGAGCAGCCTGAGCCCGGAAACGCCCAGAGTAATCTCGTCGTTGTGGCGCACGCGAGAGTGCTGCGCCGGATGCCCGTTGATAAAGGTTCCGTGGCGGCTGCCGGCGTCAGAGATGTAGTACAAACCATCTTTGCCGTCTTTTTCCAGGCGGGCGTGCAGACGGGAGACGCGGAAGTCGGAAATGGTGGCGTCGCATTCTTCGGCGCGTCCGATAGTAAAGGGCGATTTGGAAACGGTGACCCGCCGGCGTTGACCGGCGGTTTCAATAAGCAACGCGATCTCCTGGGAACGGCTGGCAGGTACAGTGGCCATGTGGCCATATTGTCTCGCAGGAGAACGCGATTCCGAAATGGAAATCCTTCAGGACGGACTTGGGCGGCCTGGTCGCGGTTCAAATGCACCATGAACGGTGGTTGAAAACCACCAGCTCTGATTTATGCGCACCTTAGACCGCCGCGTAAGTCCTGTCTCTTCAATACCGCGCGCGCGATCGCGCTTGGCAGCAAAGGTGTAACTACCCAAGCCCACGGCGGGGTTGCGGAGTTCGCTTCGCGATTCCACCGGTTGCCGCGGTGACTGTGTTTCGGGTGGAGCAATCCAGCTGATTCGCCTCCACGGCTCAAGTCAGGTCAGGTTCCGGCAGTGCTGTTAAGGCCACGGGGATGCACCTTCCGCACTGTCGTGAACCTGACCTGAGTAAATATCGAGCGGCTTTGCTCTCCGCTCGAGGGCCCCAGCAAGATCAAGTTCCATTCCAGTTTGTTTTTCTTCAAAGCAGAGGCACGACGATATAAATGCACTTAATGCCGAGGTCCCCCCGATCCGGGCTCGGCGCAGGACAGCACTCATTCCGGAGGTGCAGATGAAATCCCGCTCGTGTTTCACACTCATTCTCATTTGTCTGGGCATGTTAGGCAGTGCCTGGGCTCGCGACATCGTCGTGCCCGCAGGGACCCTGATGAGCTGTACGCTCGACGAACCCAAGTTTTCTTCGGCCACAGTGAACGTTGGAGATCCTTTCCTTTGTTACCCGCGGCCGATGCAGCAGTTCGGGCAATCGGTCTTCCCGCGCGGCGCGTACATGGTTGGCCACCTGGAGGCGGCCAAAGAACCTGGCCACTTCGTAGGCAAGGGCTACCTCAAGATGAGCATTGACCGCCTGGGACTTCCCAGCAGTGATGTACCCATGACTGCCAAGGTAATCTCGGTGGCCGGCTACAACGTGGATAAAGAAGGCAAGGTCATCGGCCACGGTCACGCCACCCGCGACGTAGTGGAGTGGATGCTTCCTCCGCTGTGGCCATGGAAGATTCTGACCCTGCCGGCGCGCGGACCCCGCCCCACGCTCAAGGGCGAAGTCCGGGTAACGCTGCGCGTGATGGACGACTTTGTGGTTCCAGGAACCAACACGCCCGGCTGGCGGCGCTTTGGCGAGCCCAGCGGATTCCGCGGCTCCCTTAGTATCCCGCAGCCGCACGCGGTTCCCGCGGTCGCCCTCACGACGACCGGCGCAACTTGCGGCGGCACGGTCTCGCTCACCAATGCTTCGCTGACTTCGGGCGTCCTGACAACGGCGCAGCCGGCAGTGGCTGAGACGCTTCCGGTGAGCGCATGGCCGGCGAGCGTCACGCTGTTTGTTTCCTATGAGGGCGCGACCTTCCCGGCTTCGCAGTATTGGCGCGATCAGGACCAGCTGGTGTTCGTTTCCGACGGCGATCGCAACAGCGTGGCCATGAGCATGATCGACTGGGCAGCCACCGCGCACCTGAACGCGCAGCGCAACGTGCGCGTCACGCTGCGCAGCGCACCGGTGAATAACGGCATCCAGGAAATTCCCGCAGGCGCAAGCCTTGCCGCGGTGAAGTAGCTGTTGGGGGCCCCCTGGCTCTTTCTTCATGCTGCTCCTTCCTTACCTCAACGCGCGCCGGCAACGGCGCGCGTTGGGGACTTTTTTCCTGTGAAATGAGTTGTCGGCCCGCTGAGTCCCGGGTTTAGAATTCTCGGCCATGCGCAATGTTGTTCTTGGCCTCGGCATCAGCCTTGACGGCTATATCGCCCGCCCTGACGGCAGTTACGACTTTCTCTTCATTCCCAGCGACTATGGAAAGAAATCGATGGGCAAGTTCATGGCCAGCATCGACGCTGCTCTCATGGGCCGCAAGACCTATGACGTCGGCGTGAAGGCGGGCGGGGCCGCGCAATTTGCCAAAATGGACTCCTACGTCTTCTCCCGCACCCTGGCTTCGGGCAAACGTGACGGCGTGACGTTTACTCAAGACTCGCCGGCCGAGGTCGTGCGGCAGATCCGGCGGCGCCGGGGCAAGAAGATATGGCTGATGGGCGGCGGTGAACTGGCCCTGGATTTTCTGAAGGCCGATCTCGTCGACGAGCTCTATATAGGAATCGTGCCGGTGTTGATCGGCGATGGCATTCCGCTCTTCCTGAAGGGCTTTCCCCAGCGAAGCTTCAAGCTGGTGGAGAACAAGACCTTCTCTCGAGGCCTGGTCTCCCTCAAGTACCAGCGCGACCGCAGCAAGAAAAAATCAAAACGCTGAAACCGCTTCCGGGCTTCATCACACCCGGAGTGTGACCGCGGTCACATCATGGCTGCGACATACCCTGCGATCCTAAGCGCTCAGGAGGGAATATGAGCGCAGCGTTAGCGGAAGTCGTGGTTCCAGTTCCGATTCAGTCAAGAATTCAGCCTTCAGTAGAGAAAGCTAACGCCGATCCTCATCCCCTGGTGCCGGTCTTCGTCTTTGGGGCAATTGCTCTGATGGGAGCCGTCCTGGCGGTGGGAACGATTCTGGCGCTGCTGGCGCTCCGTCCAACTGGAATAACGGCGCCCTTCTAGGGAGTTGAAAGTCGGGGGCGGCGTGGCACCTCTAGCGTGCCGAGCGCCCCTCAGGATCCGGAAAAGCGCTTCGAACACTGGCGGTGCCCACCGAGAATTCACGCCCGGGTTCCGGATCGGCGATTTATTTGCCGCGCCGTTTTCTTTCGATGGTCTAGATGTGCTCCTCGATCGATGAGATCATCGGCAGCACCAGGACCGGCTCCTTCATGAACTCAAACTGATTGATGGCCTTCACTGCGCGCTGGATCACCGGTTCCGCGGCCGGCTCCACGGTGATCACGAAGGACAACCCGTCCTTGGCCATGTGCGGCTCCTGAATCACGGAGTCGATATTGATTCCCTCTTCGGCAATGGCCGCCGCCGTTCGCGAGAGGATTCCCGGTTTGTCTTTCACGGTAAGCCGTAGAAACCAGCTCAGCGGTTGTTTCCATGGAACCGGGTGCGAGGGCGTGGCATCGTGGAAGCCCATCAGCGAGCCCGAGGCGGCGCGGCCGTACGCGATCTGCTGCGCAATTGCCAGCACATCCGAGAGCACTGCCGTCCCGGTGGCATCGCCGCCGGCACCGCGACCGTAGAGCATCTGCGTCCCTACTTTGGCCCCGGCAATGAAGATGGCGTTGTTGGCGCCGTCCACCTTGGCCAGCATAGAATCGCGCGGCTCCAGCCACGGCTGCACGGCGATATGAATCCCACCGTTGCTGCGCTCCGCCGAGGCGATCAGGCGGATGGTGGAGTTCAGGCGGTGGGCGTAGTGGAAGTCGGTGGCGGTCACGTTGCGGATGCCGGTGACGGGAATCTCCGCCGGCTTGATGGCATGGCCAAAGGCGATGCGGGCAAGGATGGCGATCTTGTCGCGAGCGTCAAAGCCGTCAATGTCGAGGCTGGGATCGGCTTCAGCGTAGCCCGCGGCCTGCGCTGCCTTCAGCCCGTCAGCAAACTCGATGCCGTGCTGCTCCATCTGGGTGAGAATGTAGTTGCAGGTTCCGTTCACGATTCCATAGATGGCCTTGATTTTGTCGGCGGCGAGAGCTTCAGAAACGGCGCGGATCACGGGCACGCCGCCAGCTACGCTGGCTTCGATCCCGATGGGCAGATTCTTTTGCCGGGCCAGGGCAAACAATTCGTCACCGTGCAGGGCCAGCAGCGCCTTGTTGGCGGTGACGACGGCTTTTCCATTCTCGAGGCTGGCGCGGACGACATGGTACGCAGTGTCTGTGCCACCGATAGCTTCCACCACGATGTCCAGCGCGGGATCGGCTACGACGTCGCGCCAGTCATGACTCAGGCGAACACCGTGCGCCAGGTTTTCTTCCGGACCTCGCGACCGGCGGCAGATTCGCGCCAGCACTACGGCGATTCCTCCGGTCCGCTGGCGGATCTCTTCGGCGTGCAGGGCCAGGATTTCGGCGGTCGCCCGGCCTACGGTGCCGTAGCCGATGATTCCCACCCGGATCTCACTGCGTGGCTGTCCGGCGACGGATGGCAAAGGATGTGTTAGTTCGTCAATTTCTGGCATTGAGCTGCTCCAATCTTGCTACTACGGCGGCCGCATTGGCCTCGACAGTAACGGGAGAATTCCTGGGCGACTGCAACATGGCGTCCACGTCTTTCAGCATGTGTCCGGTGAGCACCAGCACCGCGGTTTCATCGGGCTGCACGAATCCCGCGCGCGCCAGCTTCTTCAAACCGGCCAGAGTGGCGGCCGAAGCCGGCTCACACCCGGCGCCTTCGCCGCCCAACTCCGCCTTGGCCTGAAAGATTTCTTCTTCGCTCACCTGCTCGCAGGCCCCGCCGGTGTTCCTGAGCACGGCCACGGCTTTTCGCCACGAGGCGGGATTGCCGATGCGTATGGCGGTGGCCCGGGTTTCCGCGTTCACCCGCACCAGTTCCCTGCCGCCGTTCTCGCGCATGGTGCGAACCAGCGGGTTGGCGCCCTCGGCCTGGATGATGGAAACCTTGGGCATGGCGGCGATCAGCCCCAGCTCGCGCAGCTCCATGAATCCCTTTCCCAGCGCGGAACTGTTCGCCAGGTTTCCGCCGGGAACAATCACGTGATCGGGAACGCGCCAGTCGAACTGTTCCATCAGTTCGAAAGCCACGGTCTTCTGGCCTTCGAGCCGGTAGGGATTGACGGAGTTGAGGAGATACGCCGGGAACTTCTCCACGACTTCATGCAGGACGCGCAGGCAGCCATCGAAATCCGTGTGGAGCTCAAAGACCAGCGCGCCGTACTCCAGGGCCTGCGCCAGCTTGCCGGAAGCCACCTGTCCCGCCGGCAGCAGGACAATGCTTTTCATCTGCGCCCGCGGCGTGTAGGCGGCAACCGAGGCCGAGGTGTTGCCGGTCGAGGCACAGCAGACGCAGCCAAACCCAAGGGCTTTTGCCATGCTGATGGCAACGGAAATTCCCGTGTCTTTGAACGAGCCGGTGGGGTTCATCCCCTGGTGCTTGGCAAAGAGCCGGGCAAGAGGCAACGATCGGCCCAGGCGCGGCAGCTCGAGCAGCGGCGTGTTGCCCTCGCCCATGGTGATCATGTTTTGCCGCTCGACCTGCGGCAGCAGCTCGCGGAAGCGCCAGACGCCGCTCGCGTCTTCGGGCAGCGATGACGTTTTTCGCTCGCACCAGATCTGTTTGAGGCGCGACGCAAAGCCGCGCTCGGCGCCGGCCAGCTCGGGATAGACGACTTCCAGCAGCTCCCCGCATTGCGGGCAACGGAATCGCGGCGAAACGGACTTGCCGGCGGGCTGAACAGACCCGCAGTGGACGCAGCGCAGCGCGTGCGTGGCGGCCGCGGAATTGGGGACCGCAGCCTTCATTGCGCCCCCGCCATGCTCGGCCGCAGGCAGACGGGAACGGAAAAGTCGCCTTTGGCAAAGAATTCATCGTGCACCGCGCGCACCACCTGGGCCGCGGAGGCGGCAGGCACGGCGAAGCATATGCTCAGCTCGCTGGCGCCCTGCGCCACCGCGATCACGCTGACCTGGCAGCGGGCTACGGCGGAGAACACTCGGCCCAAAATGCCGCACGTCCCTTTCATGGATTCGCCCAGCACCGCGACCACGGCCACGCTGTCATTGACGTCGACCGGATTCAGCACCTTCTGCGCCAGCTCCATGAGGAATATGGTGTTGATCAGCTTTACCACGCGCGCGCTGTCTTCCTTGCGCAAGAGCAGGCCCAGCGTGTGCTCGGGCGAGGATTGCGTGGCAAACAGAGTTTCGATCTGCTCCTGTCCCAGCCTGAGAAACAATCGTCCCCAAAGCTCCGCGGGATGCACGTCACTGCGCGAAGCCAGGGTCAGCAAAGTGGCTTCTTTCACGCAGGTCACCGACTTGACCGCCGAACTCAACGGAGCCGGAGCACGGGTAATCCGCGTGCCCTGCGCCTCCGGGCGGAAGGAGCTCTTGATCCATACCGGGAAGCCGGCGTCTACGGCCGGGTAGGCGGCCCGGGGATGAATGACCTTGGCGCCGTAGTAGGCGAGCTCGATGGCTTCGGCAAAACTGATTTCGGGAAGGGTGGCGGCTTCGGGGCAGATGCGGGGATCGGCGGTGAGCACGCCGTCAACGTCAGTCCAGATCCAGACTTCGTCAGCGCCGGCGGCGGCCCCGATGATGGTGGCCGAATAGTCCGAACCGCCGCGACCCAGCGTGGTCGTGCGGCCGTCGGGGTTGGCGCCGCTATAGCCGGCGACGACCGGCACGATCCCGCGCTCCAGGATCGGAAAAAGCCTCTGAAGGCACTTTTCTTTGGTCGCGGCAAAATCAGGGACCGCGCTGCCGAAGGTGCTGTCGGTGGCGATGGCGTCTTCGGCGGCTACGAACTGGCTGCAGCAATCGCTCTGTTCGAGACAGCCGGCCAGCATCCAGGCGGAGATGCGTTCCCCCAGCGCGACCAGAGAATCCGTGGTCTCAGCGGAGATTCCGGAGCGGAGCTCGATCAGGGCGCGCACGGCTTTCTCCAGGCGATCGACAATCTCGGATAGGAAATTCAACCCCTGGCCGCGGCGGTTGCCGCTGAACAGCTCGTCGAGCAGATTACGATGAAGCCGGTCGAATTTTTCGAGATGCTCTGCGGCAGCGGATGAGTCCCCGTGACGCGCGGCGTCGATAGCGCGGAAGATCAGGTCGGTAACCCCGGCCACCGCCGAAACCACCACAATCACGCGGTCGGTGCGCGCAGACTGGTGCACGATCTCGGCACACTGGCGGAAGCGACCGGCGTTACCCACTGAAGTACCGCCGAATTTCATTACGACTAAAGGTCGCGTGTTCATTTCACCTTCTCGACTTTCTGCAAGACTCGTCCCAGCCGGTCAGCCAGGGGCACAGCCTGCCGCGTGACCCAGGCGCCGTTGTTGTCGGCGCGGGTGATGCGGGTCTCACTGCTGACGCCGGCTTCAGAAAAAATGTTTCGCAATTCATCAGCAATCTCCGCCTCGCCGCTTTCCGCAAACGCGATCACCGACGATCCCGATCCGCTGATAGCCACCCCCAGCAGCCCGGGACGGCGCAGGCGCAGGCAGGGTTCGATTCCCGGCACCAGCTTCTGACGGAAAGGGTGATGGAGCCGATCGTCAAACAGCTCGGGGAAGAGTTCAAAGCGGCCGGAAAAGCAGGTGGCGGCCAGAAGCGCGGTGCGCTGAAGGGTATGCAGGACGTCAGCCCGGGCATAGGCCGCGGGCAGAACCTGGCGCGCAACATGAGTAGAGACGGCGACGGCAGGGCTCACCACCACCAGCCGGATTGCTTCAGGAAAAGCGGCTTTCAGAGTGACTATTTTGTCCACGTTGTTGCACAGGGCAAAAACCAGTCCGCCGTGGTAAGCCGCGGCAGCGTTGTCCAGGTGGCCTTCCAGCTCCTCAGCCCAGCGCAGCAACTGTTCCGCTGGAGGCTGCTGACCGGAGTACTGGGCGCCCAGAAGCAGTCCGGCGATAACGGCGGCTGCGCTGCTGCCCAGGCCTACGCCGATGGGGATTTCGCTCTCAACGATCACGTGTCCCGCGGGAGGCTTCTGGCCGAGCCTTTCCGCCGAGAGCGAGAGCGCTTTAGGCACCAGGTTGGAGGAATCCAGCGGAAGGTCGGTGGTAGTCTTTCCTTTGTACTCGATGCTCAGCCCATCCGATTCGCCGGGGACAAACAGAGCCTGCAGGTGCAAGTCCAGCGCCAGGCCGCCGCAGTCGAAGGCGCAACCGAGGTTGGCGGACGTGGCCGGAACCACTGCCCGCCAACCGTAACCTGCCGCGGGTTCTATTTCCCTAGAGCTCATCGAATAACCCTCGTGTAAAAGCAAAAACCCACTCGCCTCGGCGAGTGGGTCAGGAGCTTAAGATTGCCTATAGTTTATGCTGCCAACTCGCCGGAATGTCGCACACATGTGGATGTGGATGTGCCTGTTGTTGTGCACATGGCCACAGCCGCGACCTTAGGCGAGCCAAACATATCCGTGAACTATAGCCGCCGGGACAGCACCTGTCAAGAAAAGACAGGTGTGCCAGGAGACCTGTAGCCAAATCGTGCTAACCATTGCGTTTTCTGCACGTACAATCTCTTGTAAGCGGGGGCTATCAATGGAATCTTTCCTCCAGGATCTGCGCTACGGATTTCGCATGATTTTTCGCTCGCCCGGGTTTTCGGCGATCGCCATTCTTACGCTGGCTCTGGGGATTGGAGCAAACACGGCCATTTTCTCGGTCGTCAACGGAGTGCTGCTCAACGCTCTTCCCTTTCGTGACGGCGACCAGCTGGTCTCGCTCTTCGAGCAGATTCCGAACTTCGACAACGCGTCGATTTCGTATCCCAACTTCAGCGACTGGCGGCGCATGAACCACAGCTTCACCGCGATTGCCGCCTACCGCTCTGACGGCGTCGACCTTACCGGGCTGGGCGTGCCCGAGCACCTGCACGGCGAGATGATCTCGGCCGGCTTCTTCGAGATTCTCGGTGTAAACCCGCTGATGGGGCGCACCTTCAGCGCCGATGAGGACCGCCTGGGCGCGAATCCCACGGTCATGATCTCCGAGTCTTTGTGGCGACGCCGCTTCGGGGCCGCGCGCGACATCGTCGGACGCCACCTGGTTCTCAACGGCGAATCGCGCGCCGTGATCGGCGTGGTACCGACCAGCTTTCACCTTCACATCCAGAACTTCCAGCGCGGCGCCCCGCTGATTGATGTGTTCACGCCGGTGGGCGAATACAACGAACCGCATTTTTACAACGAGCGCGGCTCGGGCTGGGGCATGGACGCCATCGGACGGCTCAAGCCGGGCGTGACCCTGGAGCAGGCCCGCCAGGATATGGACCGGGTCTCCGCGCAGTTGACGGCAGCCTATCCCGACATCGATTCGGGAAGAAAGGCGCGCGTCATCACCCTGAAAGACGAGATGGTGGGCGATATCCGGCCGTTCCTGATCCTGCTGCTGGTGGCCGTCATCTTCGTGCTGCTGATCTCCTGCGTGAATGTGGCCAACCTGCTGCTGGCCCGGTCGACAGTGCGCCAACATGAGTTCGCGGTGCGCATCGCGCTGGGAGCCGCGCAGCCGCGGCTGATCCGGCAGCTTCTGACGGAGAGCGTGCTGCTCTCCCTGATTGGTGGCGCGCTGGGACTGGTGCTGGCCAAGTTCGGCACCGCGGCGGCCATCGCGGCGCGGCCACGCGGCATGCCCCGCATGGAAGAAATCGGCCTGGATGTCCGCGTGCTTCTGTTTACCGTTGCGATTTCTGTGCTGGCCGGCATCGTCTTCGGCCTGGCTCCAGCGTGGAAGACGGCGAGGGCCGACGTAGGCGGGACGCTCAAGGAGAGCGGACGAACTCTGGCCGGCAGGCGCAGCCGCGCCCAGTCAGTGTTCGTGGTGGCCGAGATGGCGATCGCCCTGGTTCTGCTGGTCGGCGCCGGGCTGATGGTTCGCACGCTATTCCGGTTGTGGGGTCTGAATACCGGCTTTGATCCTCACAACGTGATGACCTTTGAAATATCCGGGCCGGAATCGTCCAAGAGCCAGCCGGCCGACGCCATCCGCGCGGCTTACCGCCAGATTCACGAAAAGATCGCCTCAACGCCGGGCGTAGAGACGGTGGCTTTCAACGCGGGCGCGCGGCCCATGGAAAACGACGATGAGGAGTTCATCTGGTTCGTGGGGCGGCCCAAGCCCGCGCACCAGAGCGACCTGGCTCTGGCGCTGAAATACGTTGTGGAACCGGACTACTTCCAGGTTATGCACATACAACTGAAGCGCGGCCGGTTCTTCAACGCCGCCGATTCGGAACATGCGGCGGCGGTGGCATTGATCGACGAGCGATTGGCGGAGAAGTATTTTCCCGGGCAAGACCCGATCGGGCAGTACATCGACATGAACAACAACACCAACGAGGCCGATAAGATTCCCAATCCGCAGATCATCGGCATCGTGGGACATGTGAACCAGTGGGGGCTGGACGCCGACGCTTCCAGTCCCATGCAGGCGCAGATGTACGTGCCGTTTGCCCAGATTCCGGACAAGTATCTCCAGCGCTTCGGCGTCGGAAGTCCCGTGGTTGTGCGGACACAGCGTCACGGTGCTCCAGACTTCGAGTCGCTGCGCAAACGAATTCTCGAGTACAACGGCGAGCTCATTCCCTTCGCTCCCGAGGACGTGGAGCAGGTGGTAGCCGGGTCGGTGGCCGACAAGCGCTTCACCATGACGCTGCTGGCGGTCTTTGCCGGACTGGCGCTGCTGCTGGCGGCCATCGGAATCTACGGCGTGCTGTCCTACCTGGTGGGCCAGCGGGTTCAGGAGATCGGCATTCGCATGGCGCTGGGCGCCAGGCGCTGGGATGTGCTGCGCCTGATCCTGCGCGACGGCGCGCGCATGACGCTGACCGGGGTGGTGATCGGGGTAGTGGCCGCGCTGGGACTGACGCGCCTGATGTCGAGCCTGCTGTTCGGCGTCAGCGCTACCGATCCGCTGACCTTCATCGCCGTAACCGGCATTCTTTGCCTGATTGCTTTATTGGCCTGCTACATTCCGGCGCGCCGGGCCATGCAGGTGGACCCCATTGTGGCCTTGAGGTATGAGTAGAACCTTCTTTGCAGGATTCGTGCAAGACTAAGGCCAATTCCACCAACCCTTTGTAGATGCTAAGCTTGCTTCACCGAAGCACATTCATTGGACGGCCAAATTTCTTGACTCTTTCAGGTTAGGTCATTAATCTAAGGTCCATGCGAATTCTGCGCCAGAGAATTTGTATGTGTTGCTGTCCGGCGACGCACGTGTCTCTGGCCAATGAAGCCGCTACCTAAAACGTAATCATCCTTAGGCAGGGCCCATCGCCAGAGCAGGCGATGGGCCTTTTGCTTTTTGGGAATCAGCCCAGGGTGGGTCAGGAAATCGAGCCATGAGTGCCTTTGTACAAACCGGATTGAACGGTCCCGCGGAGACGAAAGCGCAGCGGGCGGAGAGGCTGAAACGGGAGAAGAACCCGTGGGAATGCCTCGACGAGATCCGCTCTTTTGCGCGCCTGGGATTCACCGAGATCCCGGAGGCGTGGGTGAAGACGTATTTCCGCTGGTGGGGCGTTTACATCCAGGGCAACGGCGGCGGCGTGACCGGCGGGGCCAACGGCGAAGGCAAGGCCGTTCCCTACTTCATGCTGCGCATCCGCCTGGGAAATGGCTTCATCACTACCCGGCAGTTGCGCGTGGTGGCCGGTCTTTCTGAGAAATTCGCGCGCGGGTCGGCGGATATCACGGTGCGCCAGAACATTCAGCTGCACTGGATTTCCATTCACGATCTGGCTGATGTGCTGCAGGCCCTTTTTGACGCGGGACTGACTTCCATGTCGACCTGCGGCGACGTTACCCGCAACATCACGGGCTGCCCGCTGGCGGGGATCGAGGGGCACGAGTTGTGTGACGCCTCGCCCCTGGCGTTCGAGATGGAAAAGATGCTGGTGGGCAATCCGGACTTCTACAACCTGCCGCGCAAGTACAAGATTTCCATCTCCGGCTGCCGCGACTGGTGCACCTATCCGGAGATCAACGACCTGGCTTTTACCCCCGCGGTGCGAGTAGCCGGCGGGAACGAAGAAATCGGCTTTTCAGTGCGCGTGGGCGGCGGGCTCTCCACGAATCCGCATCTCGCGGTGCTCCTGAACGCGTTCGTGCGCTGGGAGCAGGTACTGCCGGTAGCCAAGGCCGTGAGCGAACTGTTTCGCGATTCCGAAGTGTTGCGCGAGAACCGCGAACGCGCGCGCCTGAAGTTCCTCTTCCTGCAACACAGGTGGACGGCGGACAGCTTCCTGCAGGAAGTCGAGCGCCGGCTGGGATACAAGCTGGATCCCGGCGTGCCGGAGCATGTCCCGGCCGATATCTTCCGCGATCATGCCGGTGTTCATCCCCAGAAGCAGGCGGGACTCTACTACGTGGGAGCGGCGGTGCTGCGCGGACGCATCTCGCCGGAGCAGATGCGGGTGGCGGCCGATCTGGCCGAGCGTTTCGCCACCGGAGAGCTGCGCACCACCAACACGCAGAACCTGATTATCGTGAACATTCCCCAGGAGCACGTGGGCGTGGTGCTGAGCCGGCTGGAGTCGGTGGGGCTGCGCGTGGAGGCGTCGCCATTCTGGCGGGGCGCGGTGGCCTGCACGGGGACCGAATTCTGCAAGCTGGCCATCACGGAAACCAAGTCGTTTACGCGGTGGCTGGTGGAAGAGCTGGAAGAGCGGCTGCCGGACTTCGATCAACAGCTCAAGCTGAACGTCACCGGCTGCCCCAACAGTTGCGGGCAGCATCGACTGGCGGACATCGGCCTGGAAGGCAAAAAGCTGAAGATCAACGGCTCCATGCAGGATGCTTACTGCTTCTGCCTGGGCGGCGCGGTGGGCAAACACGCGGCGTTTGCGCGGCCGATCGGCTACCGCTGCTCCGCCATGGAGGTTCCCGAGGCCATCGAACGGCTGCTGCGGACTTACATGTTGACGCGTTATGCCGCGGAAAACCTGCGTGAATTTTTTGCGCGGCACAGCGACAGCGAGCTGCGGACATTTCTGGGGGGCGCCGACTTCGCGGCCGTGCCACGCGACCCGGCGCCGGGCCGCGTGCCTTACGGATTGGAAGGATGAGTTGAACATGTCTCTTTACCCGATTTTCCTGAAGCTGGACCAGCACAAGGTGCTGGTGGTGGGCGGCGGCGCGGTGGCCGAACAGAAGATTGAAGGCGTGCTGCGCTCGGCGCGCGACGTGACCGTGATCGCGCCTGAAGTTACGGCAACGATTGCCCGCTGGGCGGCCGACGGGCGCATCAAACATATGAAGGGCGAATTCACCGCCGGCATGGCCAAAGGATACTTCCTGGTGATTGCGGCCACCGATTCGGAATCCGTGAACCGGGCTGTGTATGAAGAGGCGCAGGCGGCGGGCGCGCTGGCCAACGCCGTGGACGATCCGGACTACTGCAGCTTTTTTGCCCCGGCGGTGGTCACCCGCGGCGATTTTCAGATTGCCATTTCGACCGGCGGCGCAAGCCCGGCATTGGCGCAGCGGGTTCGGCAGGAATTGGAACTACAATATGGTCCAGAATATGGCCCGTGGACCGAATGGCTGGGACGGACGCGTAGTGTTCTGCGGCAAGTCCTGCCGCAAGGCGAGACGCGCAAGCAGTTGATTCGCACGCTGGCGCTCGGCCGGCCGGCGCAGACTTCAGATGATCCAGGAACGAACGGAGGCAAACATGGACGATGTAAAACGCAGTGAGTTGGAACAAGTAATCAAGGAAACGCTGAAGCACCATCAGCGTGAAGGATTAAACATGATCGGCAGCGTGGAACAGCTGGGACACCGGCTGGTCGAGGCCGTCGAACAGTGGATCGAGGGCGAAGTCAGGGCGGAGAGAAAGAGCGCCTGAAACTAAGTTGCCCTTCGATCGAGTCGGAGAACTCGAATGACGGGCAAAGTTTCAATCGTAGGAGCGGGGCCGGGGGCGGCCGACCTGCTGACGGTCCGCGCCGCTGAGGCCTTGCGCTCGGCTGACGTCGTACTGCACGACGACCTGGTTTCGGCGGAAGTACTGGCGCTGTGCCCGCCGCGGGCGCAAATCGTCAATGCCGGCAAACGCTGCGGACGCCAAGGCAGCAGCCAGGAAGAGATCAACCAACAGATGGTTGACTACGCGCTGCGGGGCCTTGCGGTGGTGCGCCTGAAGTCGGGCGATCCCTCGGTTTATGGCCGGCTCGGCGAAGAGCTGGACGCACTTCGCGAAGCGGGAATTTCCTTCCACGTCATTCCCGGAGTCACCGCCGCGTCAGCCGCTGCAGCCGCCGCAGAGATCACGCTGACCGATCGCCGCAAAGCGTCAGCCCTGGTGGTCCTTACCGGCCACAATGCCGACGACGAGATCCGGCAACACGCCACACTCGATCCCGAGCGAACCACCTATGCCGTCTACATGCCCGGCCCCGACTACGCGCGGACAGCGCGTGAACTGGTAAACCTGGGAATCGATCCGGCCACACCTTGCGCGCTGGTATCGCACGCGGGACGCAGCACGCAGCAGGTCCGCTTCCTGTCGATCGAAGGGCTGGGGTCGGCACGCGGCATCATTCCCCCGGCGGTTCTGATCGTGGGACGCGTCGCCCAGCGAAACGAATTCTCAGAGATCTTGAAGTCGCTGGCCGGGAATACGGAAGCCGTTCCTTTCGAGCCCATCGACGACTTGTCCATGCCGCGACTCTAGTTGAATGAGCGCGCACCCGTCGCGGTCATGCTACGGAGCGCCCGGAATTCTCGGCATGAAGTTGCGGCGCCTTTTCCTCCTGAGCATTTGAGGGCAGGAAAATCGAAAAAGCCGTTCCGTGGTTCCGCGCGTCAGTCCTGCTCATGAAACGGATGTGGCCCTGATGCTTCTCAACAATGTTTTTCGTAATCCAAAGTCCGAGCCCAGTCCCTACATCTGCTTTCGTCGTAAAAAATGGCTCAAACAGACTCTTCCGCGCCGGCAATGGAATTCCTGAGCCAGTATCGAGGATCGTGACCCTCACCCCAGGCCGAAGGGAGATCTTCCATTCGCGGGCCTGCGATACTCGGATAACAAGAGACCCGCCTGAAGGCATAGCGTCAATGGCATTGCTGATCAGATTTGAAAAAGCCTGACTAATCTCTCCGGCGAAGGCAGTGATTTCAGTATGTTCTTTATACTGCCTGATGACGCGAATGTTTCGAGCCTCCAGCCGCTTTTCATATAAAAAGAGCAGATCGTCGATAGTTTTTATCACGCTAAATTTGGTCGCAGCTGAAGTGTCGCGGTAAAAACCAAGAGTTTGCCGGGCGATGTGGGCCACGCGGTCCAATTCGCGTTCCGCCAATCGCAGGTATTCCGAGGCTTTTATCGGGTCGCCGATGTCTCTCTTGGCCAGAAAAACCAGGTTGTTTACGGCTTCCAGAGGATTGTTGATCTCGTGGGCCACGGTGGCGGCCAGGCGTCCGGCTGCTGCCAGCTTTTCGGTGGTCCGCAACGTTCGCTCGATCTTCTTGCTCTCTCTGATGTCGTGGGCAATCTTTGCCGCGCCAACGATATTCCCATGTTTATCTCTGACCGGCGAGATAGAGAGCGCGACTTCGATACGCTCGCCGGATTTAGTAATGCGAACCGTTTCGAAATGGTCGATCTTCTGACCGCTTCTGATCCTGCTCAGGATCATTTCTTCGTCGAGCTGTAACTCGGGGGGAATGATGGTAAGAATCGACTGGCCGACCATTTCCTCTTCTTTATAGCCAAACAGGCGCTGCGCCTGCCGGTTCCAGGTGGTGACGATCCCGTTCAGGTCTTTGCTGATAATCGCATCGTCGGAGGATTCAACAATCGCTGCCAGGCGGTTGCGGGCTTCCTCAGAAGCGGTAACGTTCTTGGCAGCTCCCATCCACTCCACGATCTCGCCGTTCTCATCAAGGATGGGGACGGCGCGCGAAAGCGTCCATCCCAGGGTTCCGTCGACCTGGCGTATGCGATGGTCCAATTCAAAAACACTTTTTGTTTGAATGGCATTGCGGATGGCTTTCAGGATAGCCGGCTGATCTACCGGATCGATATATTCTTCAATCCAGTTTTTCTTCGGACCCGCCGTATCGGAAACGAATCCGCGCCCGTCGAGCTGCCACATCTCGGTCCAATCAGGGCTCATGCGAAAAACCACATCGGAACTGGCATTCACGAAGCCCCGAAATCTTTTCTCATTCTGACGGACCAGGGCATCGGCTTCCTGCCGCGTGCGCGCCAATCTGAGGTGGGTATCGACCCGCGCCAACAGCTCACGCGTGCTGAACGGTTTCACCAGGTAATCATCCGCACCGGCATCGCCGCCTTCGATTCGCGCCTCTTCACCGGCGCGCGCGGACAGAATGATGATGGGAACAGAGCGGGTGGCAGGGTTGTCGCGGACGGCGCCCAGCAGTTCAAAACCATCCATCAGAGGCATCATCACATCAGTGAGAATCAGGTCCGGACGGCTTTTTTCCATGACCTGCAACGCCTCTACACCGTTTTTGACCGCAATGACACGGTAATGCTTTTCCAGCAGCTTCTGCAGGTACGCCCGCATGTCGCCGTTATCGTCAGCCAAAAGTATGGTGGACCGATGGTCAGCAGCATTTGGTGAATCGTCAATTGCCGCTGGTGAAAACCCAAGAATCTCATCTTCGAGTGGAAGATCCGTTGCAGGCTCCGGGCAATTCGGAATCCATTTCAGCGCTTCGGCAATGTAGCTGTTGACGCCGGGCACAGCGGGAGTGTAGTCGGAGACAGGTTGAATGTGTTCCTGCGGTAAATGGGCTTTGCCCTTGGGAATGAAAACCCTGAATGTGCTTCCGCGGCCAGGAGTACTCTCCACAGAAACTTTCCCGCCGTGAAGCTTCACCAGTTCCTGCACCAGCGCCAGGCCAATGCCGGAGCCTTCGAAGGTTCGGCCGGAAGCGCCCTCCACCCTATGGAACCGCTCGAACAGGCGAGGCAGATCCGACTCGGGGATTCCGGTACCTGTATCGGCGATCGCGAGCTCGACCTGGCTTCCCTGGTCTTGCAAAGCTACGCGAATGCCGCCCTCGAATGTGAACTTGAAGGCGTTGGACATCAGGTTCAGTACAATTTTTTCCCACATCTCGCGGTCTACGTAGACAGGTTCTTCCAATCGCCCGCATTCCATCGTCAGATAGAGGCCGGCCCTTTCGACCACCGAGCGGAACATACTCGCAAGATCGCTGGTCAAAGCACAGAGATCCGCAGGCTCATAGTGCGCCTGAATACGTCCGGCTTCAATTCGCGCAAAATCGAGCAGAGTATTCACCAGCTTGAGCAGGCGCATGGCGTTGCGATGCGCCACTTCCAGGTCGGCCCGCTCTTTCTCTCCGAGATTCGCATTTCTTCCCAGAGTCTCCTCGATAGGAGTAAGCAGGAGCGTGAGAGGGGTGCGAAATTCGTGACTGATGTTGGTGAAGAACGTGGTTTTCGCGCGATCAATTTCAGCCAAAGCCTCAGCGCGTTTTCTCTCTTCCTCCCAGGCCCGTCCATTGGCGACTGCGGTGGCAATCTGTGACGAGGCCAGATCCAGGAAGCCGCGATACGAGTCGTCATAGCGCAGGCGAGGACTGAGACCGGCCACCAAAAATCCGGCCAGCTGATGTACCGTGCTCGAATGGATAGGGACAACCGCCGCCTGATGGGGCGGATCGGACCAAGGCCCGCTGGGGACGGCGGCGAACTTGCGATTCAGATCTTCGACCAGTGCGATTTCGCCCGTCTCGAGCACCGTGGAAAGGGGCCATACGGCCGGCCTATCGGGGTCAATTATGATCGAGCGAGGGCTGATCGCGGCATCTGACTTTACTCCGCTGCTTCCTGCCAGATGCGCCGCTTTCTGATCCGCATCCAAAAGATAGAGGAGACTGAAGGGCACGTCCTTGGGATAGTTCGCCAGGATCTCCGCCGCCCGCGAACAAGCTTCCTGTGCGTTTCGTTCCTCCAGAACACCGGCCCCGAGATCGCGCAGCGCCATGGTTCGCCGCTCACCTACCACTTTTTCACTGATCTCATGGACGGTCGCCAGAACCCCGCCGATTCCGCGAGGCGCGCTTTCGTCAGGCACGGGGCTATAAGCGATGGTGAAATGGGTTTCTTCCTTGAAGCCATAGCGATTTATTTCCAGCGGGATGTCTTCCATCCATGTAGCAGGGCCGCCCTCAAAAGGTGTGCGGATGAGAGGCTCAAGGACGTGCCATATTTCGCTCCAGCACTCCCTGACGGGCTTTCCCAGAAACTGCGGATGTTTTGTCCCCAAGATCGGGCGATAAGCGTCGTTATACAACTGGCAAAAATCAGGTCCCCACCACAGGAGCAACGGAAAGCGGTTGACGAGAAGAAATCTGACCATCATGCGCAGAGCAGGAGACCAGGTCTCTACCGGCCCCAGCCGGGTAGCAGTCCAATCCATGCGCCGCATGAGTTCGCCCATCTCTCCACCGAGCGAAAACAAATCCAGGGGATCGGGAGATAATTGGGCCGACGTATTGAGAACACTCTCGTTCACGAGCAAAGATCTCTTACTCCCTATTTATTTCTCGGGTCCCGAATGATCGAGCCGGATCTCTGGAGGCAAAGCCTGGGTTGAACACACCAATCTGCTCCTTAGATGCCCACACTCCGGAAGTATGCTGCTTACACTGGATCGTGGCATCGCCGGGAGCGGGGCCGTAAGGCTAAACCGATTACAATCAACACCCTGCTTCGCAGTTGAAGCTCCGCAGCCTCTTCCAAGCCGCCGAAATTTCACCTTAAATCGGGGCTAACGAGAATACCTCCCCCACCCAAGGCGACCACTTGGTATCCGAACTCAACGCCGCACTAATCGCAGACGGACCATGCCCTGATCCGCATCCAGAGAGCACACACTCCGTCAGACGTCCGCCGAAATCGGACGGCCAGAAAACTCTGGAGGCGCGCCGCTATGCCGTGGCCGCCGCAAGTTTGCGGACCGTCATGGAGACCATCACCCGGGAGACGCCGCTGATGATCATGCTGACTCCCACGATCGTTCCCAGGGCCCACGCCGAACTTGCCGGCCATTGAAAATAAATCATCCCGCCCAGCAGCAAGGTGACGATCCCATCCACCAGCATCCAGCCTGATCCTCGCAACGAGCTCAGCCGGAAATACAGAATAATGTCCAGGATGCCTTCGATCAGAAACAGGCACGCGAGGACCAGCGTTAGAGATGCCACACCGATCTGCGGCCGCATGATGAGGTACACACCCAACGCTATGTACGCCACCCCGACCAGCAGCTTCCAGATCATGCTGCCGGCTCCATGGGCTTGAAAGGCGAGGATCAGGTGCACGATGCCCGCCAGGACGATGAGCCACGCTATCACCACATTCACCGCCAGCGCTGCTATCATCGGCGATCCGATGGCCAGCATGCCGAAGATGATCAAGACCACGCCCCATACGATCGACCATGTCGAAGCTTGCCGCACTAAGTCGGCTCCGGTGCTCTGCGCCATAGAGGCCTCCTCGATCGAGATTCTCTTTTGACTTCAGAAACGCGGAAATTGTACGCCCATTCGCGCAGAGTTGCCGCCCGCGTGGCTCCGCCGAGAAAAAGCCTCGGCACAGCCGCCCTCGGCCGTTGTGCATCGTGTGGCGCCGGCTGTGTGCATCGTGTGGCACAGCCGTCCTCGGCTGTGTGCCCTGACGCCGCAAGCACTCACTCTCCGCGTCAACCTCAAGCGCTTCGTGAAGGGATCCTGGCCATCTCTCCTCCGCCAGGCCGATCCGATGTGTTCTCACCAACATCCCCGCCGATGTCGGCGGTCACGGTGATGTCGGCGATTCTTCCTTCCGCCTTCATCTTCGCCAGATACCTCCGGTCCACCTCTTCGTCCAGCTCGTTAAACTTGAGCCGCAGATCCGGGTCCAGGTTCTCGTACCTGTATCTCTCCGACTCTCCGGGTTTCGGCTGCTCCGGTTCCTGTTCGCGCATCACCGGCGTCTCTTCCACCGCCATCTCCTCCGGAGCCTTGTGGAAGGTAAGGCGCGGCACATTGCTAGCCGCGGTCTGTAGCCCATAGAAGAACAACGCCGCCCTCTTCTCCGTGATCTGTCCCTGGGCCAGCGCGCGCAACACGGCCGAGACCGCCAGCTGTACGCTGTTGGCGTCTTCCAGGTTTGAAACCCTCACCTGCAGCTCTTCGGCTTTGGCCATGCGATGGTGGGCATAGCACAGCTCTCCTTCTTTCATCCGCGGCGACCCGCAGCGTATTCCATCGGCCTTGATGTACTGGCAGCGCGGCGCCTCGTCGGCCAGCTCCAGCTTTTTCTGCAACTGCTCGTACAGCTTTTGGTTGGTCGAGAGGTCCTCGGGCAGCTCAACCGCCAGGTGGGGATGGTCCTGGATAAACTGCCGGTAAACCTGGTAAGCGTCCCCAATACGCCGCAGCAGACCCAGTCCCTCCTGCTGCTCCGCCCATCTCTGCTGCGCCTCTTTCATTTGCCTGTCCAGCTTCAGGTTGTGGTACTCCGTGTACGTCATCTCTTTCCCGTCAACAATCATCGTCATGGTATTGCTCTCATCTCTTTCTCCGGCAAGACCCCAACGCAGCCGTGCCGGCCGGCCCATTTCCTGTCAATCCTTGCAAGCACCGGGGAATCTGCTTCCCTCTTGCCGATCTTCTGCTCAACCGACCTGTCCCCGCATGCCGTGGATCACCCGATCTCCCGATCACCCGATCTCCCGATCTCCCGATCTCCCGATCTCCCGATCACCCGATCTCCCGATCTCCCGATCACCCGATCTCCCTCCCCTGCCCCCTTGGGATGAATCCCCGATCATCCCCGCCCATCCCCGGGGATCAACTTGCCATCCCCGGCCTGGGGCCCGAAGGGCAGGAGCTTGCTGTCTTCCTTCGTTTTCATAACGATATTGTTACTGTTTAGACGATGGAATGTCAAGCATAAAAACATAAAAATTGGGGCCGGCCGGGGCACCCGCACCATAAGGGGTTTGAAGGGGTTACGAGTTCGCTGGCAGGGTTCTTTCCGATCACGGCAATCACGGCGATTACGGCGATGACCGGACCCGGGTGGGTCGCTCCACTACGCGCTTGGAGGACCCAGCGCTGATCGTAAGCTGAGATTTGGAGTGGCGCGGACATGAGGCTTGCACGGTATCACACCAAATCAGGAAAACGTCCGCTTGAAAACTCTGAAAAATTGATTTCTGAGGTTTGGTCGAGAATGCGTTCAGGAAATTCTTGGTCAGGATCCCTATCAACTACTTTTGCCATACTCGGATTCACTTGGGCCCCCACAAAATTCGAAGAATCGATTGCTTCGCAGCTTCCTGTCCCGATTCCCTGCATCGATGCACAGCCGCTCATCAGTCCTTCGATCGAGACAAGTATCAGGGCACGGTTTCAACCGGACAGTCATGTGTCTTTCAAAATATGGCCTCAGCCCTGGGCGGATGGCTCACACGTCTGCTGTTCGCCTGTGCCTTATGGCATTCAGGGGCCCTCACCTAAGCTGTAGAATAAAGCAGTGTTTCCCCTTGCCATTCTCATCGGCTACGTGCTGATACGGTTTGTGCTGCCGGCACTGGAGCTCCATCGAACGGAACGAAGCAACCCGCACCCGCCAACCGGCAATCAATCCCCCCAAAACTAAACGGTAACTGTTCACGACGCGCCGCAACCTGTGCCAGAACCTCTTTCGGCAACAATTATGATAAAGACAACTCGGTTGGTTACTGGGTATGTTCGGCGTACCTCACTGGAATAACTGTTGTGTTGATCTTGAAATTCATGCGAAGGTAACCCAGATATCCTGTTCGGCGGTTCGTGACACAGTTCCCGGACAATGACGGCCAGCCAACCGGGGAAAAGGCCTCGATATTCTTCAATGGCTACGAACAAAGCCAGTTTGATGCCGGCAGGCGCGCCTCTTCACAGGAATGAACATGCGAGTTGAGGGGATATGACTAGAGGAGATTGCGAAGCTCCTACCTTGATAATTCTGGTCGTGGTGTTTTTGGCGGCTGCTGCGCCATTGTTTCCTGGACAGGCCAAAAGCCGGCGGGAAGCGATGGGTGAAGAGCGCGCGTCAGAGGTGGAAACTCTTCTCTCAAAACTCGCCCCGGGGTCTTCCGTTGTATGGGACCCCCAGCTTGCTATCCGTGTCGGGTCCGACCAACCGATCCCCATCGACATGGCAGACTTTAAGGTGCAGCCCCAAGCTGATGGTTCCCTCTGGGGCGTGGCGGCACTCGAACTCGGCACGGCAAAGAAGGACTACCTGGCGAAGCTTACGAAATTCCAAACTGTGGATAGCCAATCTTTTGCAACCACTCTTGTCGTGTTCCGAACCAACGCGTCAGGCAAGACCATTACCGATTGGAAGAAATTCGACCTCGCCCCCCCCGGTCTTTCCAGGATACAGGTACTTCTTGTGCAAGACTGGCCGGCCGGTAAGTGGCCCGTGGTGAGTGCCCAGTACACGTCCTACTTTCCGAATGGTAATTCTCTAGCAGCGCTGGAGTGGTACTCACTTTTTGACGCGGATACCGCTTCTTTTCGTTCGCGCATGCCCGCAGGCTTGGTCATAAACAGCAAGGATGGTTCCTCCGCGATGGAGATGTTTTCCGTTCGGCGTTTGGATTCCGGCAATATAGAAATTCGAGGAGAATTTGCCAAAAGGGCTATCACTTATCCTTGTACTGATCCCTGTGTCGTAGATGGCCCAACGTTCCTTAGCAAATGGGTTCAATGACTGCGTGCTCTCTCCTTCCGCGCCTTGCCCAAGGGTGACACTCCCTCATTGTTCGCCCGATGCGGATCAGCCCCGGCCTTAAGCAGCATCCGCGCAATCTCCAAGCTGCGCGAGATCACGCAAAAGTGCAACGGCGTATCGCCGGAGATCGACAGAGCATCCACCTCCGCGCCTACCCGGACAGGCATGCGTCAGCAAATTGTAGCTGCTATCGTGCCAACCCGAAGAAGGCGCGTCAGCGTCACTTCTTCGCCGCCAGCCACCCGCGCGTCAGCCGCTTCCGATCTGTCACGTCCCGCACACGCCCTCCCTTCCACCTCTGCTAGCACCCCTGCAGCCACTTCCGACTAAGGGGGGCCACGACTTCCGTCTGCCAGAGCCGGCGGCAGCCACCCGACTGCGGTGCCGCACAGTAACCGCCGTAACCAGGATCCCGCAACTTCGGCCGGAGTTGGGGTTAATATTTGACTGAAAACAAAGCCCCGGGAGATGCCATGCCCGCCTCGCGCAGAGCCTTCGCCATTCTCGGCCTCGTGTTCGCCATTTCCGCAGCGCTGGTTGCCGGCGGAGACAAAAAATCCAAGCCAAAACCCAAAAGCCGGCCCGCAGCCGCGGCCACGCCCGCGCCGATGGATGACGACAAGCGCTTGGTCCACGCCCTGAACCGCTTTACCTTTGGAGTTCGTCCCGGCGACGTGGAGCGGGTCCGCGCCATGGGCCTGGACAAATGGTTCGAGCAGCAGCTCCATCCCGAAAAGATTGACGACAGCGCCCTGGAGGCGCGGCTGGCGCCGTTTCGCACCTTGAAGATGAGCACGCGCGAGATGGTGGAGAACTTCCCGCCGCCGCAGATCCTGAAGGCGGTCGAAAACGGTCGCATGTCCATGCCTTCCGACCCGGCCAAGCGGGCCATCTACCAGTCGCGCATGGTGGCCATGGACGAGAACCAGCAGAAGAAACAGGACGCAGCGGCGGCGACAGCGGCCAACAACAACGCCGCAGCCGCCACCAACACTGCGAACGCCGACAAAGACGCATCGTCCGAGGCCAGCATGAAGGGCGACGCCAGGCCGGAGGCTCCATCTGACCCGGCCGCCATGACGGCGGAGAAGCAGCGCCAGTTCAAGCAGCGCGAAGATGCCATGTACGCCGATCTGCAGTCGGACACGCTGCTGAGCATGCCGGCGGAGCAGCGCTACAAGAGCATTCTCAGCATGAGCCCGCAGGAGCGCCTGGACCTGGCCCGCGAGTATCGCGGCCCGCGCGCCCTGCAACTGGTGGACGGCATGAAGCCGGAGCAGGCGGAGACCATTCAGGCCATCACGAATCCCCAGATTGTGGTTGGCGGAGAGCTGTCATCGGCCAAGCTGCTGCGCGCCATCTACAGCGACCGCCAGCTGGAAGAAGTAATGACCGACTTCTGGTTCAACCACTTCAACGTCTTCATCGGCAAAGGGCCGGACCGCTACATGATCACCGCCTACGAGCGCGACGCCATCCGTCCGCACGTGCTGGGCAAATTCAAAGACCTGCTTTCGGCGACCGCGCACAGCCCGGCCATGCTGTTTTATCTCGACAACTGGGAGAGCGTGGGGCCGAATTCCGAGCTGGCCGTCTACGGGCCGCAGGGGCCCCGACGGATGTACCGCCGCGATCCGTTTGGCGGCGTGCGCCGCGTGCCGCCGCGCCCGCAGAACAACAAGAACCGCCCCAGCGGGCTGAACGAAAACTACGCGCGCGAGATCATGGAGCTGCACACGCTGGGCGTGGATGGCGGCTACACCCAGAAGGACGTCACCGAGCTGGCCAAGGTGCTGACCGGGTGGAGCATCGACGAACCGCAGCGCGGCGGCAGCTTCCGCTTCAAAGAGCGCGCCCACGAGCCCGGACCGAAATTTATCTTCGGGCAGCGCATTCAGGGGAACGGCGAAAAAGAAGGCGAGGAGATGCTGGACCTGCTGGCCCACCATCCCTCGACGGCGAAGTTCATCTCGCGCAAGCTGGCCATGCGCTTTGTCTCTGACAATCCGCCGCCGGCGCTGGTGGACCGCATGGCGGCCGCCTACCTCAAGAAAGACGGCGAGATTCGCGAAGTGCTGCGCACCATGTTCAACTCGCCCGAGTTCTGGGCGGCTGATGCGTATCGCGCCAAGGTGAAAACGCCGCTGGAGTTTGTGGCTTCGTCGGTGCGCGCGTCCGGGCTGGACGTGCAGAACGCGCTGCCGCTGGTGCAGAACCTGAACCGCATGGGCATGCCGCTGTACGGCATGCAGCCGCCGACCGGGTACTCCATGAAGGCCGAGACCTGGGTGAATTCGTCGGCGCTGCTCACGCGCATGAACTTTGCCCTGGCGCTGGGCGCGGGCAAGCTGCCGGGAACCACGCTCGATCCTCAGAACCTGCTGCACGGGCAGGCTCCGGCCGACGCCCAGAGCGCGCTGGCGGTGCTGGAGAGCGGGATCCTGGCCGGCGATGTTTCGGCGCAGACGCACGCGGTGCTGGAGAAGCGGCTGAACGATCCCCAGGTCACGCAGCGCAAGCTCGACGATAGCGGACGTCCGCCGAACTACGGCGTGATCGCCGGGTTGATCATGGGCTCGCCGGAGTTTCAGAGGCGGTGAATACCGTGTGGCGCAGGCGCCCTCGCCTGCGGAGAATGAGGCATGGTCGATCGAGGAAGGTAGACGCAGTTGGGTCTGGGAGTCGTTAATGAAGAGCACAGCCGGGGCGGCTGTGCCACATGAGTTTTGCAGGAGCAAAAGATGTCGATCACTCGCAGAGTATTTCTGAAGAATGGCGCGCTGGCCGTAGTGGGCACCAGCGTGATTCCCAGCTTCCTGACGCGCGCCGTCTATGCCGCGCAGACGGCGGCGGACAATTCCGGCATGGCCGGCAAGCGGCTGGTGGTGCTCTTCCAGCGCGGCGCCGCCGATGGGCTGAACATCGTGGTCCCGCACGGCGAGCAGGCGTACTACGCCATGCGGCCCAGCATCGCCATTCCCCGCCCGCGCGGCGGAGTGAATGACGCCAGCGCCATCGACCTGGACGGCTTCTTCGGGCTGCATCCGGCGATGGCGGCGTTCAAGCCGCTGTGGGACGAGAAGCGCCTGGCCATCGTGCACGCCGCGGGCTCGCCCGACAATACCCGCTCGCACTTTGACGCGCAGGACTACATGGAGTCGGGGACGCCGGGCGTGAAGTCGACCGAAGACGGCTGGCTGAACCGCGCGGTTGCCGGGCTGAATGAAGCGCAGGCTTCGCCGTTCCGCGCTGTGGCCATGGGCGGCGCGCTGCCGCGCACGCTGGCAGGATCGGTGCCGGCGGTGGCCATCAGCGATATCCGCGGCTTCGCCGTGGGCGGACGCGGCCCGGGAGGCAACGTCGCCAGCAACAGTTTTGAAGCTATGTACGAGCAGTCGGTCGATACGGTTCTGCACGGAACCGGCAACGAAACGTTCGAAGCCGTGAAGATGCTGAAGTCGGCCGACCCGGAGAAGTACACGCCGGCCAGCGGCGCCAATTATCCCGGCGGGCGTTTCGGCGACAGCCTGCGCCAGGTGGCGCAACTGATTAAAGCCAACCTGGGCGTGGAGGTGGCCTTCGCCGATATCGGCGGATGGGACCATCACGTGAACGAAGGCAACGTGCAGGGACAGATCGCCAACCTGACCCGCGAATTCTCACAGGCGATTGCCGCCTTCTGGACCGATCTGGGCGACCTGGGAGAGAACACAGTGGTTGTCAGCATGTCGGAGTTCGGGCGCACGGCGCGCGAGAACGGCAACCGCGGCACCGACCACGGCCACGCTAACGTGATGTTCGTGCTGGGCGGCCCGGTGAAGGGCGGCAAAGTCTACGGCCGCTGGCCTGGCCTGCAGAACGAACATCTTTACGAGGGGCGCGACCTGGCCGTGACTACAGATTTCCGCCAGGTGCTGAGCGAGGCCGTTTATCGCCACCTGGGAAGCAGGCAGTTGGCCAAGGTGTTTCCCGGGTTCGACAAGGATGATCCCAAGTACTTCCTGAAGTATCTGGGCTAGGCAGAACTCCGCACGGTTGTCCGGGCGAAAGTGTGAGATGGGGAACGGCTACCCGTGCAGCTGCTTGATCACGTCGTTGTAAATCACGACCGCGGCAAAGAGCATCAGGAAGACGAACGCTACCTGGTAAACCCGCTCCTTGATTTCAATCTTGATGTCGCGGCGCATGATGCCTTCGATCATCAGCATCAGCATCAGCCCGCCGTCGAGGATGGGAATGGGCAGCAGGTTGAAGAGCGCTAGTTGCAGGCTGATGAGCGCCATCAGCGTCAGGATGGGGATCAGGCCTTCCATGGCCGCCTGGCCGGCGAACTTGGCCATGCCGATGGGGCTGGAGAAGCTCTTGACCGTCGACGGGCGCTCAAACATCTTGCCCAGCAGCGTGAAAACAAATCCCGATTGCTTGCGCGACTCCTTCACCGAAAGCGCAGCCGCTTCGCCGAAAGGCAGCTTGTTGACCACCATGACTTCGCCGATCTCTATCCCGATGCGATATTTCTTGCCGCCGGGATTTCCGGGATCTTCCACGTACTCGGGGGTCAGAGTGAAATTCATTCGCTGGCCGTGGCGAAGGACGGTCACTTCGATCGGCTTGTCTTTGTTGATCTGCAGCAGCGGGCTGAGGGCGGTCGCGTTCTCCGAGCCGTTGATGGCGAGGAGCTCGTCGCCCGCTTCAATACCGGCGCGCGCCGCCGGCATTTTGGGGTCGATTCTGGCCACCATCGCCGGCGCCTGGGGAATCCAGCCCACTTCGCCGGTCTGGTCGCGTCCGACCTTGGGGATCACGGTCTTGTGGAGGATTTCCTGTCCCCGCTGAATGTCCACCGCTACCGGCTGGTTGGGGCTCAGGAAAGTGCGATCGACCACGTCTTCCCAGGTGGGATTCTGAAAATTCTGAATGCGCACGATGCGGTCGGCGACCATCAGGCCGGCATGCTGCGCCGCGGAGTCGTCCATGACCCAGCCGATGGTCGCGGGCTGGTCGGCAAAGACCGGGCGCTCGTGGTGCACCATGAAAATGCCTGTCAGCACTACCAGAGTCAAAATGATGTTGGCCGCCGGGCCGGCAATGGCAATCAGGAATCGCTGCCAGCGGGGATGGCTGGTGAACTCACCGGGATCGCCGGTGCGGCTCTCCATGGGATTCTCGCCGGCCATCTTGACGTAGCCGCCCACCGGCAGCAGGCTGATGCGGTAGTCGGTATCGCCGCGGCGAAAGCCCCACAGGCGCTTGCCGAAGCCGAGGCTGAAGGTTTCAACGCGCACGCCGCACAGCTTGGCGACCGCGTAATGGCCGAATTCGTGGACGAAAACCAGCACGCCGAGAATGACGGCTATGGACGCTATGGAAATCAAGACAGGCATGGAAAGAAAGTGTTTTTTATTGTAAATGCGATCCCGCTGCTCACACCAGCGTTCTTAGCGAGTCAACTGGTGCGAGAGCTTCTGCCGGGCTACCCCCCGGGCCCGGACGTCGGTCTCCAATACTTCTTCTATAGATTCAGGATGGCGGTCTTCGGTTTCTTTAATGGTTTGTTCCACCACTCGGGCGATATCGTTAAAACCAATCTCGTGGTTCAGGAATCCGGCCACCGCGACCTCGTCCGCCGCGTTCAGGGCCACGGTCCTGGCGCCGCCGGCTTCGGCGGCTTCGTAAGCCAGGCGCAGACAGGGAAATTTAGCCAGATCGGGCGGAGCGAAGTCCAGTCTCTTCAGGTCAAGTACGTTGAAGCGCAGGTCCGAGGCCACGCGCTCAGGGTAAGTCAGCGCGTACAGGATCGGCAGGCGCATGTCGGTGACCGAAAGCTGGGCCAGAATGCTGCCGTCGTTGAACTCGACCATCGAGTGAATCGTCGACTGCGGATGCACGATCACCTTCACCTGTGCCGGCGGCAGGTTGAACAGCCGGCAGGCCTCGATGACCTCAAAGCCTTTGTTCATCAGAGTTGCGGAATCGATAGTGATGCGCTTTCCCATCTTCCACGTAGGATGGTTCAGCGCCTGCTCCACCGTGATGCGCTCGAACTCGCTCCGCGGCGTGTTGAGAAACGGCCCGCCGCTGGCCGTCAACCAGACGCGCTCGACTTCGTTCATGCGTCCGCCGCGCAGGCACTGGTGCAGAGCGTTGTGTTCGCTGTCGATGGGCAGGAGCGGCTTGCCCTGGCGGCGAGCCTCGGCGGTAATCAGTTCGCCCGCGGCCACCAGGCATTCCTTGTTCGCCAGCCCCACTGACTTGCCCGCGCGCACCGCTTCGTACGTGGCTTTGAGTCCGGCCACGCCGACGATCGCGCTGACCACAAAGTCGGCTTCCGCGTGCGTCGCCACGCGCACGGTGCCCGCCTGGCCGTGCACGATCTCGATCGAACCCTGGCCTTCGGACTTGAGCTGCCTGCCGACCTTGTCCGCGTCCTGCTCGGAGGCCAGCGAAAGAACTTTGGGCTTCCAGCGCCGCGCCTGCTCAAGCGCGGACTCGGCGTTGGCGCCCGCAGCCAAGGTTACCAGTTGAAATCGATCAGGATGATTCTCGATGACGTTGAGGGTGCTGCGCCCGATGGAGCCGGTCGAGCCGAGGATGGCGATACGCTTCATCTAGAAAGGTTTCGGCTGAAGGAATCCGGTCAATTGCGCATAGTACCACACCACCGGAATGGCAAAGAGCAGCGCGTCAATGCGGTCAAGAATGCCGCCGTGACCGGGCAGAAGCGAGCCGGAATCTTTGAGGTTGGCTCCGCGTTTGAGTGCCGATTCGAAGAGATCGCCGAATTGCGCGGCGATGTTGGTAACAATGCCCAATGCGAACACATGGATCCACGGAACGGAAAAAAATCTGTGTAGCTCAACAGATTTCGGAATGGGAAAAAGCCAGTAAGACCGTAACGGATTTTTCTCAGCGAATAAATCGTCAATCTGTCGGAAATAGTGAAATACCAGCGCGGCAACCACAATGCTCGCTACCACGGAAGCGATGGCTCCTTCCCAACTTTTGTTGGGACTCACGATGGGGAGCCAGCTTGTGCTTTCCAACGAGCGGCCGACATAATAGGCAGCAATATCACCCGCCCAGACTGAGAAAAGGACAAAGACGACCAGGATGCGCAGCTCAGAACGCAGGCAAACGAGAAGGGCCAGGGATCCCCCGAGATAAATAACCCCCAACGAGGAAACTGCCACAGAACCCAGGCCCACGCGCAGATCTTTACGAAATACAAGGGCTATGCCGAATACGACTGCCGTGGCTGTAAGCACGTCCAGCAAGCGAGGCGGAAAGAGGAGGCTGAAGGGAGTTCTTCGTCCTGACCAGCCATCGATCCACTGCCAGACAAACGGCAGCATCGCCACAGCGTACGTTAACCACTTGAAAGGTTTCAGACCGGCAGTTTCAGCGATGTTCAGGTACTCATGCAACGCCAGAACGATGATCGCCGCCACGCACAGCGCAAACAGCCACAACGGCGCGCGAAAAACCACCAACAGAACCAGCGGGATCAGCACCACCGCGGTCAGGACGCGCTTCATTTCGAGTGGGAATGCGAATGAGAATTCTGATGGCCGCTTGCGCCGTTGCCGTGCGCTCCATTGCCGTTGGGCTCGGTGAGGCCGCCGTAGCGGCGCTCGCGCGTCTGGAATTCGCGGATCGACTCCAGCAGGTCCACGCCGCTGAAGTCCGGCCAGTAGGTTTTGGTCACGTAGATCTCGGCATAGGCCGCCTGCCACAGCAGGAAGTTGCTCAGGCGCATCTCGCCGCTGGTGCGGATCACCAGGTCGAGTTCGGGAAGATTGCGCGTGTAGAGGTGACGGTCGACCATCTGCTCGTCGATGTGCAGGTGCCCGATGCCGCCGTTGTTGGCCGCGGCGGTAACGATCGAGCGAAAAGCGTCCACCAGTTCCGAGCGCGAACCGTAATTGAGCGCCAGCGTGAGCACCGTCCCGGTGTTGCGCGAGGTCTGCTCGCGCGCCCAGGCCATGCGCTCCTGCACTTCCTTGGGCAGCGACTCAATGCGCCCGATAAAGTTCAGCCGGATATTGTTGCGCTGCATCAGCGCCAGCTCGTTCTTCAGATAGCTGTGCAGCAGCTTCATCAGGAACTCGATCTCGCGCACCGGCCGCCGCAGAAAATTTTCCGCCGAGAAGGCGTACAGCGTCAGCGCCGGCAGATGGATGCGCGCCGCCGTCTCTACCACGTTGCGTACCGCCTCCACGCCCCGGCGATGGCCGGCGATGCGCGGCAGATGGCGCCGTTTGGCCCAGCGGCCGTTGCCGTCCATGATGATGGCCACGTGCCTGGGAAGCTGGCCAGGATCCAGACGGCTGAAAATTTCAGCTTCCTTGTGACTCAGCTCTGAAGGGTGATCCAGTCCTGAAGAAATCGTGTTGCGCAAACTTTGCCTCTCTGTTACTTATCACGCTAGCACAGCAGAACTGCTGCGGCAATTTCCATGTGGTCTCCGGCGTCGTGGCCGCGCCAGAATGAGAATGTTTACACTTTGTATCACAAAGTACATGGCCCAGGCAAGTCAACCCTGGCCGGACCCCCGGGCAACGATGTTGCAACCCATCCCATCCTTCGCCCCGTCCCACAGCCCACCCGGCCCCCGCGACGGCCAGGGTCTTTGGAGTAAGTGGTAACCGGGAAAGGCAAGAGTTTGGCTGTGGCCAAAGCCGGGGGAGCTATACTAATCTAGGCAATGATGCGCAAGCCTCGTCTCGATACCGGCACCGTGCGGCACTGGGCCGCGCTGGTGTGTCTGTGGGTCCTCCTGGCATTTGCCTGGATGGAAACCACGCATGCTCATCCGGCGAATGATCTGGCCCGGGGCTCTAATCCCTGCGCCGTCTGCATCGCCGTTCATGCCAATGCGCCGGCCGTAACCGCGCATCCGCTCCCCGTGGTCTTCGCCACCGAAAGTGTGACTATTGCTTTCCGGGCCGAACACAAGGGCGTCGCCTCCGACATTTCTCTCTTCATCCGTCCTCCGCCCGCTGCCTGACCGGGCCGCGTAACACAAAATTCATCACGTAAGACGGATTTGGAGGGGACCGATGCTTCGAGCATCCCTCTTTGGTTTTTTTGCTTTGCTGCCGAATCTGATATTCGGCCAAGTTACATTACCGATAAGTTCTTCCCCGGCGCTGCATAAACAGGCAGCGACCCCCGCGGCCGCGTCTTCGGCCGCCCAACCCACGCCGTCTCCCGTGCCCTCGGCCACGCCTGCTGCCACGCTGATCACTCTCGACCAGGCCATCGCCCTGGCCCTGGCCCACAGCCCCAGCATCCTGGCTACGCGGACGGAGATCCAGCAGAACCAGGCGCAGGAGATCACCGCCAACCTCCGGCCCAACCCCACGCTCTTTGCCGACAGCCAGTTCATCCCCATCTTCCAACCCGGCAGCTTCTCTGGCAACACGCTGAACAACCTGCAGCAGTTCGACGTCGGAGTGGGCTATCTGTTCGAGCGCGGACATAAGCGGCAGAGCCGGCTCAAGGCCGCCCGTGACGCCACCTCTGTGACCGCCGCCCAGGTGGCCGACGCCGAGCGCACCCTGACTTTCAACGTGGCCCAGCAGTTCATCAACGCCCTGCTGGCCAATTCCAACCTGAATTTTGCCAAGGAAGACCTCAACAGCTTCCAGCAGACGGTGGGGATCAGCGAGCAGCGATACAGAGCCGGCGACATCAGCGAGGGCGACTTCCTGAAGATCAAGCTGCAACTGCTGCAGTTTCAGACCGACGTCAGTTCGGCTCGCGTGGCCCACGTGCAGGCCCTGAACAGCCTGCGCCAGCTGCTCGGCTACGCTTCCGTGCCCCACAACTTCGACGTCGCCGGCGACCTCGAATACCAGCCGCTGAAAGCCGGCCTCATGGACCTGCAGGCTAGGGCGCTGAAGGAGCGTCCCGACCTGCGCGCCGCCCAGCAAGGCATCGCCGCGGCGCAGAGCCAGGTCTCGCTGGCCAGGGCCAACGGCAAGCAGGACGTGAACGGCGAGATCACTTACACGCACGTGAGCGGCGTGAGTTCTACATCGCTTTTCTTCAACATTCCCTTGCCCATCTTCAACCGCAACCAGGGTGAGATTGCGCGTACCAGATTCGCCCAGGCCCAGGCGGAGCTCAACGCCCGCTCCAGCCAGGACACGGTAATGACCGACGTGGAGAACGGCTATGAAGCCGCCCTCACCAACCAGCAGGTAGTGGAGCTCTACAACTCGGGATACCTGAAGCAGGCGCAGGATTCGCGCGACATCAGCGAGTACGCCTACCGCGCCGGCGCCGCCACGTTGCTGGACTTTCTCGACGCCGAGCGCAGCTATCGCGCAACTCAACTGGCTTACCGGCAGGCGCTGGCCGCCTACATGGTCAGCCTGGAGCAGTTGCGGCAAGCGGTGGGCAGCAGGAGTTTGCCATGAGACTTGATCGCATCCCCAGACCAATCGCATTTTTGCCGGCCGCTTTTCTTCTGGCCGTGTCGCTGGCCGGCTGTTCCAACGGCAGTTCCAAGATTGAAGCCTCGGGCGCGGACGCCGCCGCCAAAAAGCCGCAGCTGTTCAGCGTGCCCGCGGAGAAAATGTCGCACGTGCAGATCATCACCGTGCAGACCTCCACCTTCCCCCGCATCCTGCGGCTCTCCGGTACCGTTGCCTACAACGGCTTTCTCACCACTCCGGTGCTCACGCAAGTGAGCGGGCCGGTGGGACGCATCGTGGTCTCGCCTGGGCAGCAGGTTCGCGCCGGCCAGCCCATGCTCTACGTCAGCAGCCCTGACTACTCCCAGCTCCGCGCCAATTTCCTGAAAGCGCGCGACGCTCACTCTCTGGCCCACAAGAATTACGCCCGCTCCCAGGACCTCTACGCGCACCACGCCATCGCCGAGCGCGATCTGCAGGCTGCCGAGTCCGCCGAGATCCAGGCCCAAGCCGACCTGCAGGCGGCGGAGCAGTCATTGAAGATCCTGGGCATTCCGCGTCCGGACACGCTGATCGAAAAGCCGGTCTCCCCGGAAGTCCCGCTGCTGGCGCCCATCTCCGGCGAAGCCGTGGAGCGCCTGTGCGCCCCGGGCCAGGTGATTCAGGCCGGCCAGACTCAGTGCTTCACCATCTCCAACATCAAGACCGTATGGGTGCTGGCCAACGTCTATGAAGCGCAGCTGGCTTACGTTCACGTCGGCGACCCCGTGACCATCAAGGTCGATGCCTACCCTGACGTTTTTCACGGCCGCATCTCCTACATGGGCGCGGCGCTCGATGCCACCTCGCGCACCTTGCAGGCGCGCATCGATACCGCGAATCCCTCCGGCAAGCTGAAGAAAGACATGTACGTGACCGCCACCGTGGCAGCAGGAAAGATCACCGATGCCTTGCTGGTTCCGGATTCGGCTGTGCTCCGCGATGCGGAGAACGAGCCGTTCGTCTACGTGGAAGCCGGTCAGAACCAGTTCGCGCGCCGCCCGGTGAAAGTGGCTGAGAGCGTGGAGGGCAAGACTCAGATACTCGGCGGCCTTCAGCCGGGCGATCGCGTCGCCGGTGACGGCAGCTTGTTTTTGCAGTTTGCGAATTCATTGCAGTAGGTCCGGCCTGTAGCAGCGCGACCGCCGTAACAGGCGCTGAAGGGACACGGTAAGGAAAGACGCTCGCCCGCGGTTTGGAGCGAAGCGACAAAGTTGAGGTCGGGAGCGAAGCGACAAAGATTAAGGTCGCGCCCGACTTGCGCGGCGCGACCGCTGTAACAGGCGCTGAACGAAGACGGTAAGGAAAGACGCTCGCTGGCGGTTTGGAGCGAAGCGACAAACGCTCTTACTGCGGCGTTAAGGTCGCGCCCGACTTGCGCGGCGCGGCCGCTGCAACAGGAGCTGAAGGGACACGGTAAGGAAAGAGGCTCGCCCGCGGTTTGGAGCGAAGCGACAAACGCTCTTACTGCGGCGTTAAGGTCGCGCCCGACTTGCGCGGCGCGACCGCTGTAACAGGCGCTGGAACGAAGACGGTAAGGAAAGACGCTCGCCCGCGGTTTGGAGCCAAGCGACAAAGTTGAGGTCAGGAGCGCAGCGACAAAGTTAAGGTCGCGTTCCACTGGCGCGGCGCGGCCGCTGCAACAGGAGCTGAAGGGACACGGTAAGGAAAGACGCTCGCCGGCGGTTTGGAGCGAAGCGACAAACGCTCTTACTGCGGCGTTAAGGTCGCGCCCGACTTGCGCGGCGCGGCCGCTGCAACAGGCGCTGAAGGGACACGGTAAGGAAAGACGCTCGCCCGCGGTTTGGAGCCAAGCGACAAAGTTGAGGTCAGGAGCGCAGCGACAAAGTTAAGGTCGCGTTCCACTGGCGCGGCGCGACCGCTGTAACAGGAGCTGAAGGGACACGGTAAGGAAAGACGCTCGCCGGCGGTTTGGAGCGAAGCGACAAACGCTCTTACTGCGGCGTTAAGGTCGCGCCCGACTT